>Ga0222429_100229_pt1 | contig 70774 bp, 66 predicted proteins | sample 1B50Ametagenome_FD_182475 | JGI IMG/M metagenome (GOLD analysis project Ga0222429, IMG submission 182475) | Enriched microbial communities from leaf-cutter ant dump, University of Wisconsin, Madison, United States - 1B50A (version 2) | ecosystem: Environmental > Terrestrial > Nest > Insects nest...
GTGTCTTTGCGGTGATCAATCGCGGAACCCCTTATGTGAATGTCCGGAAATATGCAGCCTGATTTTTTGAAAAATTATCAGAAAAATATTTGTTTTTATCCATAGAATGCGTTCGGGCGGGATTTTCAGCAGAAAATTCCAAGCGAGCGACAAAGCTCAAATATACAAAAAATTGTCGAACGGGAACGTTCGCCCCGCCTGACGCCAAACCCTTGTTGGTGGCTAGTATTTCATTGTTAGTTCTTATTTATTGTTTCTAAAAGTTCGCTGTCAAAAATTGCCTTTGGTGAAATAACAATTTCGTCCATTGGGATTTTGTTGCCATAACGTTCTTTCATTTTTTGTTTAACGGCTTCATTTGTCAAGTCAAAATCGCTAAGTTTTTCAAGTTTACCAATTTCAAGTCCTGTCGCACGTTTGTACATTTTCCAAATCAATTCTGAACAATAAATTTTGTCGTCAGTCCACTCAAAAGTCAAGTCGTAATTTTTGCCTTTAAATTTCTCGCCTTCTTTTTTCATTTTTTGAAGCGTTTCTGTTGTCAAAACTTCGTCAGCATTTTTTAGTCGTTTGATAACATAATGTCCGTCTTTGCCACGTGCTATCCATTTGTCAAGTGGTGTAGTCTTAACGGGTTGAACAGCTTCAAAAACGTAATATTGTCCGTTGTCACTGTAAATTATTCCGCAATGTGAATATTTTGAGTTTGTCGCAAGTTGAATAGCTTTGCTTTGTCCTGAAAGTGAAGTTTGAAAAATCAAGTCGCCATTTTTTATTTCCTTTTTTTCAGCGAGTTTTTTGACTTCCGTTTTCGCGTTGTCAAGTCGGTGTTTGGGGTCATAAAATTTACGTTTAGCGTAAAGTCCACCAACTAAAATCAGGGCTAAAAGTCCAAGTAAGATTATTCCTTTTTTCATTCTTGTTTGTCGTTGTTATGTCGTTCGCTATACTTGCCACCAACGTGAGGGCAGCTTTGCGAAGTTGCGTTTTGCGAAGCTTAACGCAATTTTGCAAAACTGCTTGTTATCTGCTGTTTTTGTTTATATTCATTTCGCTAATTGTATTGTTTTAAGTTTAAATTTCGTAATTTCGGATTTCAAACAATACAAAATGCGAAGCGATGGAACAGCAAAATACTTCTATTTTTAACCCCGAAAATTATACTTTCGAACCGAGAACGCACAAAGGAAAAGATGTTTCTTGGGAAATTCCCCTGTTACTCCCACCATATAGCTCCCCATCAAACTTTTAGCCTCTGCAAGCTCGTGGTAAATGCTATCACTGTTACTCCCATACAACTCCCCAACCCCATAGATAGTCCGATCTTAGTCCGATGCAATTCCGATTTTAGAAATACTTCAATTGCATTTTAGGGGTAATTTTCAACAAGCTTTCATAAATCAGTTGAATTACATTTGCCACATCTTCTTTGTGTACCATTTCCACCGTGGTATGCATATAGCGCAAAGGTAGAGAAATAAGCGCGGAAGGCACGCCTCCGTTAGAATGTGCAAAAGCATCGGTGTCTGTTCCGGTGGCTCTGCTGTTGGCAGCTCGCTGGAATGGGATTTTGTTTTCTTTCGCAGCGTCTATAATCAATTCTCTTACTTTGTGGTGAATGCTTGGTGCATAAGCAATTACAGGGCCATCGCCACATTTTGTGTCGCCTTCTTTTTTCTTTTCGATCATAGGAGTGGTGGTGTCGTGGCAAACATCTGTAACAATAGCAATGTTGGGTTTTATGGTGTCAGCAATCATTTTAGCTCCATAAAGTCCTACTTCTTCTTGTACGGAATTGGTAATGTACAATCCGAAAGGAAGTTCTTTTTTGTTTTCTTTTAAAAGTCGTGCCACTTCGGCAATCATAAATCCTCCCATGCGGTTATCCAAAGCGCGACAAACGAAATATTTATCGTTCATTTCCAAGAACGGATCGGGATAAGTAATCATACAACCTACGTGAATTCCCATTTCTTCCACTTCTTTTTTGGAAGTTGCTCCACAATCGATAAAGATGTTGTCCAATTTCGGAGTGGGTTCGTCTTGATTTTTTCGGGTGTGAATGGCAGGCCAGCCGAAAACACCTTTTACAATTCCTTTTTCTCCGTGAATGTGTACCAGTTTGGAAGGTGCAATCAACTGATCGGAACCACCGTTGCGGATAACATAGATAAACCCGTCTTCCGTAATATAGTTTACGTACCAGGAAATTTCGTCGGCATGGGCTTCGATAACTACTTTAAACTCTTTTTCGGGATTGATAATTCCATAAGCAGTTCCGTAATGATCGACTTCAATTTTATCGACAAAGTCTTTAATATAATGAGTCCATAATTTCTGTCCGTTTACTTCATATCCCGTAGGAGAGGAGGTATTTAGATAATTTTCTAAAAATTTGATTGAAGATTGCTTGAATTTCATTTTAAAGGTACGATTTTTGATGGTTTATTTTATTCGGTAAAAATATGAAAAATTATAGAATTTTAGGAAGTCTGTGTTTGCTTTTGTCTGCTTATGTTTGGGCGCAGAAAAGCGATACGATCTATACCCAAGAATTCCAAAACATTTCTGAAAGCGAGATAAAAACGGATGGCGAAGGAAGGAAGTATTATCGGGACAATGATCTTGAAGGAACCGTATATATCTTAGATAATGGAGATCGTTTGGTGGATTTGGATGAGGTAACGATAGTAGGCCGCGTTCGATTTAATAATGAATTGGACAGGAAATATTATTCCTTTTTAGATAAAAGATTGCAGCGGGTTTATCCTATTTTTTTAGAAGCTTTGGAGCAATACCGAATGTTGGAAGACGAATTGAAAAGAATTCCCGATAAAAAGAGAAAGGCTTATGCCAAGCGCCGACAAAATGAGCTGGCAGCGCAATATGAAAAAAGCATCCGAAATTTAACCACCACAGAAGGTCAGATTTTTTCCAAGTTAATGTTTCGGGCTACAGGGAAAACCGTATTTCAGATTATAAAAGATTTGCGCGGCGGTTGGGCAGCTTTTTGGTGGAATTTAAAAGGAAATGTGGCAGATGTTCCTTTGAAAAACCAATATAATCCTCATTTTAATCGCGACGATCAATTTTTAGAATCCCTCCTTCAATCCAAATGGAATTCCGGTGTGCTGAAACCATATCCCGGATACCAAAATTTCACTTACAAAAAGACGAGAGATTAAAATCATTAGATTTTTTTCTGCTAAGTAGGATTCCTCAATTTCTTCTGCAAAAATAAATGGGGCAAAAACGCAAGCCCTAATATATTTCACAATGGCGAATTGAAAGTGTTTGTGTATATTTACGCCGGAAAAATTTATATCAATTTTTTAAACACTCGTTTTATGAAAAACTTATGGGCTAAATTAATGGTTGCTGTGCTCTTGTTCTCCTCTGTTGAGGCTTTTGCATGGGGACTTACCGGACACCGAATTGTTGCAGAAATTGCGAATCATCACCTTAAAAACCGTACCAAAAGGGAACTGAAAAAAATTTTTGGAAATGAAGATCTTGTTTATTGGGCCAATTGGCCGGATTTTATAAAATCGGATACAACGGATGTTTGGAAACCAACATTCGTGTGGCATTATGTAAATATAGAACCACAGCGTAATTTTGCAGAGTTTAAAAAAGAATTAGAAGCTCAGGCGGGTCCCAATTTATACACTCAGATTAAGGTGCTTTCTTCTCAGATAAAAAATAAAAATACTTCGCCCCAAGACAAAAAAACGGCTTTAATTTTCTTGGTGCATTTAATGGGAGATCTTGCACAGCCTATGCACACGGGAAGAGAGGGCGATTTGGGCGGAAATAATGTAAAAGTTACCTTTTTTGGGCGGAGTTCTAACCTGCACCGTTTGTGGGACAGCGATCTTATAGATTCTCAAAAATACAGTTATTCCGAATATGCACGTCTTTTGGATATTAAAAGTAAAAGCGAGGTAAAACGAATTCAGTCGGGAAGTTTGGAAGATTGGGCATATCAATCGCATCAGTTGGCAAATGATATTTATGCCAACACGCCCAACGGCGCAAAATTGGCTTACGATTACGAATATAAATATATTCATTTGCTCGAAAACCAGTTGCTAAACGGAGGTTTGCATTTGGCAAAAGTGCTGAATGATTTATTTTAGAAACTCTTTTTGAAGTTTTTCAAAAACCAAACGATCGATAGGTAAATTGAAGGGGCTCGGCTCCGAAAGGGAAATCCATTCCACGCGCTCGATGCTTTTTTCTTTTATTTTTAAATCCGGGAGGTTCTTTATTCTCGTTAAATAATAAACGGTTAAAAGCTGCTCGTTTTTACGAAACTTGGAAGCGAGGAAGTTTTCTTGGGTATAGAAATGCCCTAAAACTTCAATTTCTAAATTGAGTTCTTCGCGGAATTCCCGATGCAGACAGTCGATTAAGCTTTCTCCGAACTCCAAACCGCCACCCGGAAATTTTATTAATTTTTCGCCGGCGTACATCTCAAAAAGGCTTAAAACTTTGCCGTTATTTATGCACAATCCGTAAGCTCGGATATTGAAGCTGTTTATCTTTTCCATGCGTTTATCATTTCTCTTTTTCCTTTCGGACCTTCTAATTTTTCGACTTCAAAATTAAGTTTTTTTAAAATTCTCTTTAGGCTTCCTTTGGAAGAATAAGTGGTGAAAAGTCCATTGAAAGCCATTTTATCCGAAACCATTCTTATCAAAGGTTCTTCCCATAATTCGGGTTGAACTTGTGATCCAAAACAATCGAAATAAACCAAATCGATAGCTGGAAGTGTTATTTTTTCGAGGTTAAAAAAGTCGGTTTCTATTTTTTTGAGATAAAAGTTTTTTGAGATTTCTGCTTTTTCTTCCCAGGGAGCTTTGTGGATTTCAGGAATTTTATCGGCGATTTCCCGATCGAAAAACTGTGAATAATTTAATTTTTCTATTTCTTCCAAATCGAGTGGATATTTTTCTAAAGTAAAATAATTGATCGAATGGATATTCTCGTTTTTTAAATATTCATTTAAAGTTACCAGCGGGTTTAAACCTGTTCCAAAACCTAATTCTAAAATATTAATATTATAATTTTTAAGCCTTTTTATTCCGTTTTTTATAAACACATGATTTGCTTCTTGCAGCGCTCCATGATTGCTGTGATAGGTTTCGTCTAAATCGGTTACATACAATGTATGGCTTCCGTCTTCGGTTATTTTAAGGATTCTGGGCATGAAATATTTTTATCAAAAGTAATTATTTTTTTATTTTTTTTAAAATGATTATCTTTGTAGTCGATACAAACTTGTAAAAATGAATATACAAAAAACCACAAAATCCAAATTAGACACTTTTAATAAAGATACCTTTACATTTGGTGACACTTTTATCGATCATATGGTTATCTGCGAATACGATGGAAATGAATGGGGAGAGATGAAATTGATGCCTTATGGTCCGCTTCAGATTACACCGGCCAATATGGCTTTTAATTATGGACAAGCTTGCTTTGAAGGAATGAAGGCGTACAAAGACAAAAATGGAGAAGTTTTTATCTTCCGTCCCGATAAGAATTTTGTGCGGATTAACAAATCGGCAGAACGCTTGGCAATTCCCCAGATAACTGAGGAAATGTTTATGAATGGAATTAAAGCTTTGGTAGATATAGATCGCGATTGGATTCCCGAAGGAAGAGATTATTCACTTTACATTCGTCCGCTTTTATTTGCTTCTTCCGAATATTTGAAAGCAACGATTTCTAAAGAATATATTTTTGCCATTGTAGCCACTCCTGCAAAAGCTTATTATTCAGAACCGGTTTCAGTTCTCATTGCAGATCATTATTCTCGTGCAGCCAATGGCGGAACCGGATTTGCAAAAGCTGCAGGAAATTACGGAGGTTCTTTTTATCCTACAAAAAAAGCAAATGAAAAAGGCTATCAACAAGTAATTTGGACAGATGATGCTACCCATAAATATATAGAAGAATGTGGCACCATGAATGTTTTCTTCAGAATTAACGATACCATTTATACACCTCCTGTTTCGGAAAGAATTTTAGATGGAGTAACCCGCGACAGTATTTTGAAACTTGCGGAAAAGAATGGAATAGAAGTAGTGGTGGATAGAATAGAAGTAAAAGACATTATAGAAGCCCACAAAAATGGAAGTTTGAAGGAAGCTTGGGGAGTAGGAACTGCGGTGGTTGCCAATCAATTTAAGGCGATTGGTTATGGAGATCAGCGTATGGATCTTCCTATTTTAAAAGAAGAAGAAAGTTTTGCTTTGAAGCTTAAAAACGATTTAATCGATATACAATCCAATCAAGTGGAGGATCCGTTTGGATGGAGAGTTCAGGTTTCTAAGAATTTTATCGATACTTTGTAAAAGTATTATAAAAAAAACAAAAATCACGGGCGCGAATTTTCGCGCCCGTGATTTTTTTATCCAAAAGATATTTTGATGTTAGTTCTCCTTATCAAAATATTTAAAAATAAGAAAAGAGATTCTGTTTTTAGAATCTCTTTTGAGTTAGTAGCGAAGACGGGAATTGAACCTTTGTCCGCCGTGGCGGATATGATTCCTCCAATCGAACTATTTAAAAATAAGAAATAAAAATAAGAAAAGAGATTCTGTTTTTAGAATCTCTTTTGAGTTAGTAGCGAAGACGGGAATTGAACCTTTGTCCGCCGTGGCGGATATGATTCCTCCAATCGAACTATTTAAAAATAAGAAATAAAAATAAGAAAAGAGATTCTGTTTTTAGAATCTCTTTTGAGTTAGTAGCGAAGACGGGAATTGAACCTTTGTCCGCCGTGGCGGATATGATTCCTCCAATCGAACTATTTAAAAATAAAAAAAAGAGACTCTGTTTTTAGAATCTCTTTTGAGTTAGTAGCGAAGACGGGAATTGAACCTTTGTCCGCCGTGGCGGATATGATTCCTCCAATCGAACTATTTAAAAATAAAAAAAAGAGACTCTGTTTTTAGAATCTCTTTTGAGTTAGTAGTGAAGACGGGAATTGAACCTGTGTCCGCCGTGGCGGATATGATTCCTCCAATCGAACTATTTAAAAATAAAAAAAAAGAGACTCTGTTTTTAGAATCTCTTTTGAGTTAGTAGCGGGAACAGGACTCGAACCTGTGACCTTCGGGTTATGAGCCCGACGAGCTACCTACTGCTCCATCCCGCGATTTTGTAGTGCAAAGATAATCTATTTAAACCAAATACAAAGAATAATTTTACTTTTTCTTTTATTCGAGTTCGGAGGTTTACCGATTTTTAGGCATAACTTTCTGATTGTTTTTCCCGTATAAATCTAAAAAATGATAGTATTTTTGTTTCCAATGTTTTAAAATCTAAAAAATGAAAAAGGTTTTTTATCTGAAAACTTGCAGCACTTGCAAAAGAATTATGTCAGCTTATGACTTGTCCGATTGGGAATTGCGCGAAATGAAAAGCAAACCTATCACAAATGAAGATTTGGAAATGCTTTATAAAATCACGAAATCCTACGAAGCTCTTTTTAGCAAGCGTTCTACAGAAATTAGAAAAAGGGGAATTGATGTGAACAAACTTTCTGAGAAAGATTTTAAAGATTTAATTTTAGATCATTATAGCTTTTTGAAACGACCTGTTTTTGTAGATGGAGAAAATATTTTTATAGGCAACGGAAAACAAAATTTATCCGAATTGGATAAATATTTAGCAAAATAACATTCTCATAAATAAATTTTATTACATTTAGCAATCAAAAATTAAATAAAAACACAATTGTAAACTTATAAAATTCACACCATGAAAAATATTTTACTACTTATTTTCTGCGGCATTTTATTGATGTCTTGTCAAATTACCGAGAAGGTCTATTTTTCCGAAGACGGAAGTGTAAAAGTGGAGCGACAAATAGATGTCTCCGAGATGATGAGCCAAATAATAAGCGAAAAGGAAATAGATTCTCTGAGAAATAAAGAGCATTTTCCGTTGGATACCATTATTCCTGCTTCGGAATTGTCAAATATTAGAAAGGAGGATTTCGACGAAAATCGGCCGGGATATGAAAAATTGATGAAAGCTTTGGACAATGCCCAACTTCATATAGTTTTAAGCGAAAATGAGTTTAAAATAACCTCAATTATTTCTGGAGAAAATACAGATGATTTTAACCAAAAATCTCAGGGAATTGTAAATGCTTTAGAAGAATACGAGAAAAATAAAGGTGAAGACGAATCTACAGGAATTTATTCCTCCGTTGGGTTGGATTATCTTCAATTGGAATACGACGGGAAAAATTTTAAACGCATAGGGAATGTTCCATTAGATGAGGAAAATGATGAAGAAAGTGAAATCAAGGAATTGAAGGGAGTCTCCGAATTTATGAATTATAAAATGGAATATCATTTTCCGAAACCCATAAAGGAAACTTCCGCGGAAAATGCCACTTTTTCCAAAGATGGAAAAACAATGTATGTAGATGTAAATGTTCAGGAGCTTTTCAAAACTCCCGAGAAATATAATTTTTCCGTTGAATTAGAATAAAAATAAAAATTTTTTATTCGGGGAAAACGATTGCTTTGTCCAATTCTACCGGATTGTTTTCTCTCCGAATTTGCGCCTGATATTCTTTTACATAAGCATCCAATTCTTTATTGGTTTTTATAGTGCGATCTCCTGGTAATCCAATCATCCAGGAACCTTCTTTCATGGCTCTGTATTGGGCGTAAGGATTATTATAATCGTCTAAAACCAATTTTTGGTATTGCTTTTCGTTAATGGGAATGGGTTTTGTCCCGAAATGCGTTTCTATAATATTGGAAGTATTATAGGGCTTTTCTACTTTTTTCAGCGAAGTCAATTGATAAGAGAAATTTCCTTTGGTATCGTGTATTTCATAGATTAATCCGGGCAATCCATGAAATTTGTACGGTCCTTCATTTAAAGGAATATCGGGAATAAACCAAGCTTCCCAATTTCTATTTCCGAAAGTAACGGTGGCTTTTTGCAAATGATAATCGTTTTCCTCTTTGGTATCGGGATTTATTTCCCAGTTTAGTTCTACTTTATCCGGAAGAGTGTAGTAATTGGAGTTGAAAACTTCATAATTTATATACTCGTTGCTGCCTCGTTTTCTTTCCACAACTTGTCGCAAAGGACTCGAGATATACATCTTCGTATTTTGATCCAGTATTTCATCCCTTTCTATCAAACGTTTCGGGATGAACTTCGTTTTATCTTCTTCTATTTGTAAAACGTAGGCATCCTTTTGGGTATATTCTTTTAAAGAATCTTTTTTATATTCAAAAGTGTATTCTATCTGGTAATTTTGAGAATAAACCCAACTACTCGCCAGAAATGCGATAATATAAATTACGTTTTTCATTATTTGTGTTTTTAAAGTTAAAAAATTAAACGAAAGGTAATTTCACAACTTTTGCCGGAATATCCTTTTTTCTAACTCTAATGAAAATTTCGGAATCTATTTTTGAAAAAGGTAGTTTTACATAAGCCAATCCAATTCCGATTTTTTTCATGGGCGACATAGTTCCGGATGTAACATGCCCAATTTCGTTTCCTTCGGAATCCACTACTTCGTATCCATGTCTGGGAATGGCTTTTTCCAACATTTGGAAACCTACCAATTTTTTACTTACACCTTCTTCTTTTTGTTTTTTAAAAATATCACTTGATAAAAAATCTCCTTTTTTCAATTTGGTAATCCATCCCAATCCGGCTTCTAATGGAGAAGTGGTATCGTCGATATCGTTTCCGTACAAGCAAAAACCTTTTTCCAATCTCAATGTGTCGCGAGCGCCCAATCCGCAAGGAAGAATGTTGAATTCTTTTCCAGCTTCCATTACGGCATCCCATAATTTTTCGGCATCGCTATTTTTAAAATAAATCTCGAATCCTCCAGAGCCTGTATATCCGGTATTGGAAATCATAACATTCTGAACTCCGGCTACGCTTCCTTTTTTAAAATGGTAAAACGGAATTTCGCTTAAAGGTGTGTCGGTTAGCTTTTGTAAAACTTCTGTTGCTTTTGGACCTTGGATGGCAAGAAGGGAAATATCATCTGAAATATTGGTCATTTTTACGCCTTCAGGTCGGAAAGAAGAAAGATGTTCCCAATCTTTTTCTATGTTGGAAGCGTTTACCACCATAAAATATTGATTGTCTGCTATTTTGTAGATAATAACATCGTCCACAATACCTCCGTTTTTGTTGGGAAGTGCTGTGTATTGGGCTTTTCCATTTTCGAGAGTAGCTACATTATTGGTGGTTACTTTTTGCAGAAAACTTTCGCTTTCTTCTCCTTCAATTAAAAATTGTCCCATGTGGCTTACATCGAAAAGTCCTACACTTTCCCGAACGATCATGTGTTCTTCATTTACACCGGTGTATTGTACCGGCATTTCGAATCCGGCGAAAGGAACCATTCTTGCGCCTAAAGAAATATGTTTATCAAATAATGCAGTTTTTTTCATTTTTTAATTGTTTAAAAAGGAGTTTGTTTATAAATGATGTTTGTATTCGTTGAGGATAATTTTAAACCATTCTGTGAAATTTTCGGGGTGGTTGGTCATTTCTTTTTCCAATTCTTCTATTGATATATAGCGAACGGCAGAAACTTCTTCCGGATTTAAATTAACTTCTCCATCGAAATTTCCGGTAAAGACATAATCCAATTCATGTTCTATGAGTTGCTTTCCTACGTCTGCTTTGTAAATAAAATGAAATTTTTCTTCCAAATCGCAGGTAATCCCGAGCTCTTCTTGTAATCTTCTTTTTGCCCCTTGCAGGTAAGTTTCGTTTTCGCGCGGGTGGGAACAGCAAGTGTTGGTCCACTGTCCGGGAGAATGATATTTATTTAAACTTCTTTGCTGAAGTAACATTTTGCCTTCTTTATTAAAGAGAAAAACCGAAAAAGCACGGTGCAATAAGCCATTCTCGTGAGCTTTCATTTTTTCCATCAATCCCAATACTTTATCCTCAGGAGAGACCAGTACTACATTTTCTTCCATATTGCGAGCAAAAATAGAGATAAATCATTTAAAAACCTAATGGTATTTATAGGTAAAAACTACTGATAAAAAGATGTTTTTTTGTACCTTTGTGTGCTTATAAAATAAGTATGATGATAAGGAGAAATATTCTAATTGTCGCTGTTTCTTTTCTTTTTATTGCGACTACAAATTCATGTAATAAAAAAGATGCCAATGCGGCAAATGCTCAACAACAAAGTGCTCAACCTTACCAATATATCGTTGCCGAAGAAGGTCCTGCTACTGCATATAACGAGTATCCTGCCAGCTTGGAAGGAGAAGAAGATGTGGAAATAAGGCCGAAAATCGATGGCTTTATCGAAAAGCTATATGTAGATGAAGGAGATCATGTTTCCAAAGGTCAGCTGTTGATGACCATACGAAATCCCCAATACGAACAATTGGTTAGAGTAGCTCAAGCGGCTATTGAAAGTGCTCAAGCAGATGTAGCAACAGCACAAATGCAGGTAACCAAAACCAAGCCTTTAGTGGATAAAGGAATCATCTCTTCTTATGAATTGCAAAATGCAGAATTAGCACTTCGAGCAAAGCAAGCCAATTTAGCCCAAGCTCAAGCCAATTTGGTTAATGCTCGGGTGAATCAAGGATACACGCGTATTACAAGTCCCGTAGATGGTTATGTGGGAGATTTACTTTTGCGCGAAGGAAGTTATGTAAGCAGTGCAACTGCACAGCCTTTAACAAAAGTGTCGAGAATAGGTACTATTTATGCTTATTTTTCGGTAAATGAAAAAGATCAATTGGATTTCTTGAAACACGCACAAGGAGCTACTGTAGAGCAAAAATTGAAAAATGCTCCTGCTGTTACTTTGGTTTTGTCCGATGGTACCACCTACAAAGAAAAAGGAAAAATTGCTTCCATGAGCGGTTTGGTAAATAAAGAAACAGGTTCTTTTCGTATGAGAGCCGATTTTCCAAATCCAAATGGAGTTTTGCGAAGTGGATATAGTGCCACCATTCAAGTACCCACTTATATGGAAAAGGTGTTTGTTATTCCACAAAGTGCCACCTACGATATGCAAGGAAAAATATTTACCTATATCATCGGGAAAGACAATAAGGTAAAATCCCAAGAAGTTCAGGTTAGTCCACTTCCCGGAGGACAAACTTATGCAGTATCTTCAGGTTTGAAAGAAGGAGATAAAGTAGTGGTAGAAGGAGTAGGGATTTTAAGAGACGGTACTGAAGTTGTCCCTAAGCAAACAACAGTAGATGCTATACTCATCAAGCCAACAGAAGAGAACTAATTAATCGAAATCTCAAAAAATTTCAAATAGAAAGTTAAAAATATGTTTAGAAGGTTTATAGAAAGACCGGTGCTTTCCACGGTAATATCCATTATTATTGTAATATTGGGTGGTTTGGGGATAGCAACACTTCCGGTTTCACAATATCCCGATATTGCCCCTCCCACAGTAGTTTTATTCACCAATTATCAAGGTGCCAATGCCGATGTAGTTTTAAAAAGTGTAATTGTTCCTTTAGAAGAGCAGATCAACGGAGTAGAGGGGATGACTTATATGGAATCTTCCGCATCCAATGATGGACAAGCAATGATTACAGTCTACTTCGAACAAGGGGTAGATCCGGATATTGCAGCAGTGAACGTTCAGAACCGTGCTTCCAGAGCCAATAGTCTTTTACCCAGTGAGGTAAAACAAGCCGGGGTTTCTGTTGTAAAAAGACAAACTTCTAATGTTCTTATTTATACTTTAAAAAGTAATAATCCGGCATACGATCAAACTTTTCTCCAAAATTATATCAATATCAACATCATTCCGCGAATGAAGAGGGTGAATGGCGTAGGAGATGTAAGAGTGTTTGGAGCTAGAGATTATTCTATAAGGGTATGGTTAAATCCCAATAAAATGGCCTCTTATGGTTTGGTGCCCAGCGATATTAGTGCTGTTTTACAAGAACAAAATGTGGAAGCGGCTCCCGGAACTGTTGGAGATAGAGCCAACCAAAGTTTTGAATATACTTTAAAATATAAAGGACGATTAACTTCGATTCCTGAGTTTGAGAATATCATCATTAAAGGAAATGAAAATGGAAATGTTCTTAAATTAAAAGATGTTGCCAAGATTGAACTTGGAGCACAAAGTTACGCGGGTAATGGCTACACCGATGGTTTGCCTTCTGTTGGGGTGGCTGTATCTCAGGTGGCTGGTTCAAATGCTCAAGAAGTTATTAAAGGTTCTTTAAAAGTGTTAGATGAACAAGCGGAAAGTTTCCCCGAAGGAATTACCTATGATACGCTCATTAATGTGAATGAATTTTTGGATGCTTCTATAGATAAAGTAATCCACACTTTATTTGAGGCCTTTATTCTGGTATTTATAGTCGTGTTTATTTTCCTTCAGGATTGGCGTTCTACTTTAATCCCAGCTATTTCCGTGCCGGTAGCCATCATTGGAACTTTCTTCTTTTTAGATCTCTTTGGATTTACAATTAACCTGCTTACACTATTTGCGCTAATCTTGGCGGTAGGAATAGTGGTAGATGATGCCATAGTGGTAGTAGAAGCTGTCCATTTAAAGTTAGAACAGGGAGAAAAATCTCCCCGGCGAGCCGCGATTTCTGGGATGAGTGAAATTGCTGGAGCTATTGTAAGTATTACTCTTGTAATGTCTGCAGTATTTATTCCGGTAAGTTTTATCACCGGATCGGCAGGGGTTTTCTATAAACAATTTGGTTTAACTTTAGCGATTGCCATTATTCTTTCGGCAATTAACGCATTAACTTTATCTCCCGCACTTTGTGCGCTTTTCTTAAAACCACCAAAAGAAAGCCACGAAAAGAAAACTAATTTTGTACAAAGATTTTATGATAAGTTCAATGCCGGATTTGCAGCTACCACACACCGTTATATGGAAGGAGTGGCATTTTTTATTCGAAAAAAATGGGCTGCGGTATTGGGAGTAGTAATATTTGCTGGATTGTTCGGTTGGTTAATGGTTTATACCCCGAAAGCTTTTGTTCCTAATGAGGACATGGGGGTTGTAATGGCTGATGTTGCTTTACCAATGGGAGCTTCTCAGGAAAGAACAGAGGTAATCCTGAATGAAGTGTCGGATATAATTCAGAATACGCCCGAAGTACAGCATGTATTAAAAGTATCGGGCAGAGGTATGATTAGTGGTACTGGATCTAATTATGGAATGGTAATTGCCAAATTGAAGCCGTGGGATCAAAGAAAAGGTAAAGACCACACTCAAGATGCGGTAGTAGGCAAATTATTTGCTAAAACAGCAGGAATTAAAGACGCTAAAGTGGTTTTCTTTGGAAGTCCCACGCTCCAAGGTTTTGGACTTGCATCGGGATTCGAATTGCAATTGCAGGATCAAAAAGGTGGCACCATCGATGATTTAACCAAGGTTTCAAATGACTTCATTGCAGCTTTAATGAAACGTCCTGAAATTCAGAGTGTTTATACTTCTTTCAATCCTACTTCTCCTCAATATATGATTGATGTGGATGTAGCTGCAGTAAAAAATGCAGGATTTTCTGTAAATGATATTCTGTCCGTTATCCAAGGATATTATGGTGGAATTTATGCTTCCGATGTAAACTTGTTTGGAAAGCAATTTAGGGTGATTTACCAAGCGCCTCCTGGGGAACGTGCCGACTTAGAAAGTTTTAATAGTATTCAGGTTCGCTCCAAAGATGGAACGATGGCACCCATTACCAGATTTGTTAGTTTTGAAAAGGTATATGGCCCTCAAAGTATCAGCCGATTTAATTTATTTACATCGATAAAAATCAATGGAACTCCCAATCCGGGTTACAGTTCCGGAGACGCTTTAGAGGTAGTAAAAGAAGTAGCTGTAGAGGTATTGCCTACTGGTTATGGTTATGAATATTCCGGGCTTACCCGAGAAGAGGCTAATGCAGGAAGCCAAACAACTTTAATTTTTATTCTGTGTACCGTTTTTGTTTATTTCTTGTTGGCGGCACAGTACGAAAGCTATTTGTTGCCATTTGCCGTGCTTCTATGTTTACCTTTCGGACTGGCAGGTGCTTTAATTTTCACTTGGATTAGTGGAGGATCCGATAATATTTATACTCAGATATCCTTAATTATGTTGATAGGATTATTGGCTAAAAATGCCATTCTGATTGTTGAATTTGCCCATGCTTCTCGATTGAAAGGAATGTCTCTGGCAAGAGCAGCTTTAAGAGGGGGGCAGTTGAGGTTGCGTCCTATTTTGATGACTTCCTTTGCGTTTATATTCGGTCTTATTCCATTGGCAACCGCTTCCGGAGCCGGAGCCGTAGGAAATGCGGCGATTGGTATTGCAGCGATTGGTGGGATGTTGATAGGAACTATTATTGGAGTATTATTTATACCCGTGTTATTCGTAATTTTCCAATATCTACATGAAAAAGTTTCTATTAAAAATGAACAAAGTGCAGATGTTCCAAAACTTACAGATTAATTCAGATATGAAAAAAACAAAAAATATATCAATCCTTCTGTTGGCGGGTACTTTAGGACTTACCTCCTGTAAAGTAACGCAACCTTATCACGAACCGGAAATCCCGCAAGAAAAGTTGGATCATATTTACGGAGATTTACAACCGATGGATTCTTTAAGCCTTGCTCATATGTCTATTGATAAAGTTTTTGAAGATGAACATCTGCAAACACTTATTCAAAGGACTATTCATAATAATTACGATTTAAAAACAGCTATACTTCGCGTTCAGCAAAGCGATGCATATTTTAGGCAAAGTAAATTGGCTTATTTACCATCTCTTAGTGGTGGTCCTTCTGCATCGGTTAGTAAAAACAGCCAAGCAGCCCAACCAAATGTCCCAACTACTACGATTCAGAATTTCCAATTGGGAGTAACTACCGGCTGGGAAATCGATATATGGGGAAAAATTGCGTCAGCAGAAAGAGGAGCTTATGCAAGTCTTTTGGCTTCAGATGCTGCTAAAAGAGCTGTACAAACTCAATTGGTGGCGCAAGTAGCTACTTTGTATTATCAATTATTGGCATACGATGAGCAGTTAAGAATTACACAAGAAACAATTCGGTTGAGAGAAGAACAAGTAGAAACCATTAAAGCTCTAAAAGAGGCTGCTGTAACCACCGGCGCAGATGTGGTGCAAAGTGAAGCCGCTTTGTACGAAGCTCGAGTTTCTATTCCGGACATTCAGCTTAATATACAAACTACACAAAATGCTATTTGCCTTTTGATGGGAGATACTGCACATGAAATAGAAAGAGGAACTTTGAATGACCAACTGATTCCTGCGGACTTAAAAACCGGAGTTCCTTCCGAATTATTAAGAAATCGCCCCGATATTCAAATGGCAGAATATAATTTTGAACAAGCTTTTGAGTTGCACAATGTAGCCAAAGCCGATATGTTCCCTTCTCTGAATATTTCTGCAGCTTTGGGATTGTCTTCTTTTAAAATTAAAGATCTTTTCCAAAATTCCCTTACCTATTCTGCAAATGGAGCATTAACGCAAGTGATTTTTGGAAATGGAACTAAACGCACTCAGTTGAAAGTAACGGATTTGCAACAGCAAGAAGCTTATCTTAATTATGAAAAAGCCATAGTTTCCGCAGGAAATGAAGTTTTAAATGCGCTAAATTCCTACGAAGCTTCCAGAGAAAAAGAGCAAAACAGAATGATGCAAATCGAGAGTTTGAAAACAGCGGTGGATTTTAATATGGATTTACTAACATACACTTCCAAAACCACTTATACAGATGTTCTATCTGCCAACCAAAGTTTGCTGGCAGCTCAATTGGGAGCAATTAACGACAAACTCCAAACTTTATTGGCCGGTGTAGAATTCTACCGTGCTTTGGGAGGAGGTCAGTTTTAAAAAAAATAGGAATATTTAATATATTTTTTAGATCAACCAAAAAATCGCGGCTTGCTAAATTTAGCAAGCCGCGATTTTCGTTTTTAACAAAATGTTTAAATAAAAATTATTTATTCTTTAATAAATCTCTAATTTCTGCAAGTAATTTTTGTTCTTCAGTAGGTTCGGGAGCAGCCACATCTTCTTCTTGTTTTTTCTTCAGTTTATTAATGCTTTTTACCATTATAAACACTACCAAAGCAAGTAGTATAAAACTAATCGCTACTGTAATAAAGTTTCCATAAGCAAAAATAGATGCATCGGGAGCAACTTCTCTGGCTTCATCTAAAGTCATTCCCGGAAGAATTTTTTCAGATCCTTTTCCTATGGCATAATAAATACTACTGAAATCGGGTTTTCCGATGATGGCGGAGATAATTGGCATAATCAAATCGTTGATAATACTGTCGATAATTTTTCCAAATGCTCCTCCGACAATTACACCAACCGCCATATCAATGGCGTTGCCTTTTACAGCAAATTCTTTAAATTCTTTTATAAATCCCATGTGTTCTGATTTTTTTAGATTTTGAACGAAATTAATGAAAAAAATTATATTTTCTCTCGATTTCGGTTAGAATATACCATAATGACTATTCCTGCAATTATAAAAGGTATGCTTAGTACCTGTCCTGTATTGAGCCCCGCAAATTGGATAAACTCGTCTCCCTGAGGTTCTTTGTAAAACTCTACAAAGAAGCGAATGGCCCAAAGAATGATAAAAAACAATCCAAATAACCAGCCTTGTTGGTGTTTTTTATTGGTTTTCCTGTACAAAATCCAAAGCAAAATGAAGAGCAAAAAATAACCGATGGCTTCAAATAATTGCGAAGGATATCTGGGAACGGTAATTCCGTAATCTCTGCTTTGTTGAGGAAATAGAAATGCAAAAAAGGAATTTTCGCCAACCATTTTTCCAATAATTTCCGAGTTAAAGAAATTTCCCAAACGCACAAAAGCGCCACCCAAAGCTATCACAATAGCAATCCTGTCGTACACCCAAAAAGGATTTTTCTTAATGATTTTATACGAATAATATAAAGTGGTAAAGATAAGGGCAATTGTGGCACCGTGGCTCGCCAATCCTGAAAATCCGGTAAAAGCAAAATGGGGTTTGGTTTGGATAGGTAAAAAAACCGACCAAAAATCTTCTTTAAAAAGTTCGGGTTGGTAAAAGATTACATGTCCCAAGCGCGCGCCCAAAATAGTTCCGATTAAAGTCCAAGTGAAAAGAGGATCTAAATATTTCTGATCTACCTTATCGATATCGAAAATTTTCTTCATTAAAATATAGCCGAAACCGAAAGCAAAAACGAACATTAAACTATAAAAATGCAATGTAAATTTCCCCAAAGGAATACCAATCGGCGGATTCCATATTTTGAATTTTGTGTCGAGTTGTATGGATTGATCTGCTTTTAGCGCATCTTTTTCTTGTGCGGGTTTATAAAAATATTTTAAGTCTTTTATATCCTTTGTAGGTTGAAAATTTTTATCCAATCCTTCAAAACCGTGTGCCAAATAACTATCCCAAGTATAGGTTTTTCCGTATCGGTTTTGTTCATCGGAAAAAGCATCTTTTATGGGAAGAGTAACAAAAACCAACAAATTGTTTTTCGATTCTTTTTCGGCAAAATTGGCAAAAGTGGGTCCCCAAGTACTGGAAAATATTTTAACAGGAATATTTTGAGAATTATTTACCACTAAAACTCCGTCTGAAAGACCATCCGGATAATTCTGTGAAAACCCGATTTGGCTAATTGCAACGAAGAGAAATAGATAAAATTTTAAAAAAATATTTTTCATTTGAAATTTTTTACAATGATTCTTTTTTAGGAGGAACCGGATCGTAACCTTTTCCTCCCCAAGGATTACAGCTTAAAATTCTTTTTAAACCTAAATATCCACCTTTAAATAAACCGTGAATTTTCAGAGCTTCTAAAGTGTATTGTGAGCAAGTGGGCGTGTATCTGCAATTTTTTCCCATCAAAGGCGAAAGCGCATATTGATAGAATTTTATTAAAGTAATAAAAGGGAAAGTGATAATTTTATTAAACATTCCACGCGTTAAGTCTTACAAAAGTAGTCTAAATTATGTAAATTTGGAATGTTTTCAGAAGAAACCTTTTTTTCGATTTTTTAAATCCAACCATGAATCCGAATATTCCTTTAGCTGAAAAATTAAGACCTCGAAATTTAGATGAAGTAGTGGGGCAGGAACATCTTACCGGTCCCGATGGCCCGATTAGAAAAATGATTGAAAACGATACGTTGAATTCTATTATTTTTTGGGGACCTCCGGGAACGGGAAAAACAACTTTGTCGGAAATTATTTCCGAAAAATCAGGAAGAAAATTTTATCAACTCAGTGCGGTTTCTTCGGGGGTAAAAGATGTGCGGGAAGTGATTCAGCAAGCGAAACAACAAAATTTATTTTCGGGAAAAAGTCCCATATTGTTTATCGACGAAATTCATCGTTTTAATAAAAGTCAGCAAGACAGTCTTTTGCAGGCAGTGGAAAAAGGATGGATTGTTTTAATTGGTGCTACCACGGAAAATCCTTCTTTTGAAGTGGTTTCTGCACTTTTGTCTCGTTGCCAGGTTTATATCGTGAAGGCTTTGGAATATCATCATTTGTCCGAAATTGCAGATGTAGCGGCGGATAGATTCAATAAAGATTTCGGCACACAATTTAAAATAAAAGAAAAAGAAGCTTTTATTCAGTATTCAGGAGGAGATGCAAGAAAGTTGATTAATTCAGTAGAGATTGTTTTTAATCAGTTTTTGGGAAGTAAAAAGAAAACCATTACCAATGAAGATGCTTTAAAAGTACTTCAGGAAAACCTGACGCTTTACGATAGAAACGGCGAGCAGCATTACGATATTATTTCTGCATTCATCAAATCCATTCGCGGCTCGGATCCCAATGCGGCGGTTTATTGGCTGGCGAGAATGTTGGTGGGCGGAGAAGATATAAAGTTTATCGCTCGCAGAATGGTGATTTTAGCTTCTGAAGATATTGGGCTGGCAAATCCGAACGCTTTAGTAATGGCGAACAATTGTTTCCAAGCGATTAATGTAATTGGAAATCCCGAAGCGCGCATTATTTTAAGTGAATGTGCGGTTTATTTGGCGGTTTCCCCCAAAAGTAATTCTACTTATTTGGCCATTGATGAGGCGATGGCTTTGGTGAAAAAAACAGGAAATTTGGGGGTTCCTCTGCATTTGAGAAATGCACCTACAAAATTGATGAAAGATTTGGATTACGGCAAAGATTACAAATATGCCCACAGCTACGAAAGCAATTTTGTAAATCAGGAATTTTTGCCCGAAGAAATTTCAAAAACGAAATTCTACGAGCCGGGAAATAATTCTACGGAGAAAAAAATCCGCACAGAATTGGAAAAGAAATGGAAGGATAAATACAGCTAAACCCGAGAAATCAAGGAAACAACAAATCTATATTTTCCGTAGGTCTTCCGATAACAGCTTTTCCGTCTTTTATGATAATCGGCCGCTCAATTAGGCGAGGGTTTTCTACCATAATGTTCAGATAATCTTCTTCGGTTAAATCTTTATCGTTAAAATTTTCTTTAAAAAAAGCATCTTTTTTACGAATCAATTCTCCCGCTGTCATTTGAAGTTGGTTTAAAACTTCTTTCAATTGCTTTTTATCGATTGGTTGTTTTATCATGTTGTGAATTTCAAAATCCACATTTTTTTCTTCCAAATAAGCTACGCCTTGTCGGGATTTGGAGCAGCTGGGATTATGTAAAATAATGGTTTTCATAAGATTAAAATAAGCCGTTTAAATTAGCATCTATTTGGTCTAAAATAAATCCGAAATCTTCGGGTTTTTCTACAAAATCCAAGTTATTTACATCGATAATCAGTAATTTTCCCTCTTTGTAACCTTGGATCCATTTTTCGTATTTATCGTTTAGTTTCGATAGATAATCGATGCTGATGCCTGCTTCGTATTCTCTTCCGCGTTTGGCGATTTGCGCCACGAGTTTGGAAATGTCGGCACGAAGATAAATAAGCAAATCGGGTGCAGAAACAAAGGAACTCATCAATCGAAATACCGATTGGTAATTTTTAAAATCGCGTTCGGGAAGAAATCCCATATCGTTCAGGTTTTCGGCAAAAATGTAAGCATCTTCATAAATTGTGCGATCCTGAATTACACTTTTTCCGCTTTCGTGAATTTCTTTTACTTGTCGAAATCTGCTTCCTAAAAAATAAATTTGCAAATTGAAAGACCAACGCGCCATGTCGTGGTAAAAATCGTCCAAATAAGGATTGTGATCTACATCTTCAAATTGAGCTTCCCATCCGTAATGTTTCGCCAACATGGTGGTAAGTGTGGTTTTTCCGGCACCGATATTTCCCGTAACAGCAATATGCATATTGTTTATTTTTTGCGTGGGTAAAGATAAAGTTTGTTCCGTTCTATCACAACCCAATTTTTATAATTTCCTCCAATAGCTTTGGCAGAAGGCACATCAAAAAGCGAGTTTAAAGTTTCTGAAGATTTGTAACTCAGCACTTTATTGGAAAAAAATAATAAAATATTTTTATTTTCCCGATTTAGATATAAAAGATCGCCATCCAATCCTGTGGAATATAATTGATTTCCTTTCAAGTCGATAACTTCGAAGTTTGTGCCTTTGTTGAGATATATTCTATTCTCGTAAACTATAAAGTTTTTTAAATCGTTAAAATCTTCGTTTATAAGATAGGATTGAATAATATTGCGGTTTCTGTAATCTAATTTGGAAAGTTTTTTTTGAACATCATCTACAATCCAAATGTATTGTAAATCTTCCACATACACCGCTTTGATGTGCGCAAAATTTTGGGTAAAATGAACAGGATCCTGAATGTCTGTAAGGTTTTGATCCACAAAACGAAGTTCTTGCGAATTTGCCGAAAATAGAGATAATGTTAATGGATTGTCCACAGACTGCACATGAAAAGGAACCGCCCAAAGCAATTCTCCTTTTTTGTTTCCCAAAGAATCGTATTTGGAGAAATTTAATTCTTTTGTGTTGAGGAGATAAACATTTCCATAATCGTCCAGCCAAATTTCCTGAGCATTTTTAATAACGTTTTCCGCAATGGGAAGAGATTTCTGAGCTTCCAGCCCGAATCCTAAATATAAAAATCCCAAAACGGTAAAAAACGTACGCATTTATTTTATTTTTACTTCATAAATTTTGGACCAGTTTTTCCCTGTTATCAACATATTTTCTCCTTTAAAGGTAATTCCGTTGAGCACATCATCGGTGTTGGAAGTGTGGTTTTTAGCAATATCGGAAAAGTTATATCTTTCCACAACAGCACCACTTTTCGGATCTATTTTTACAATAATAGGTTGTTGCCAAATGTTGGCATAAATGTAACCTTCGTGATATTCTAATTCATTTAGTTGGCTGTAAATAAGGCTGTTTCCTGCCACGCCGATTTTCCGCAAGAGTTTGGAAGGTTGGTTTACATCTAAAAAATAAAGGTTGGAAGTACCATCGGAAGCAATTAAATTTTCTCCATCGTAAGTTAAACCCCAGCCTTCCACCATTTCCGAAGGATATTTAAATTCTTCAATTTGCTCGAAAGATTGAAGGTCATAAATAAAACCTTTTCCGTTTCTCCAAGTAAGCTGAAATATTTTATCTCCCGCAATTGTACTTCCTTCTGCAAAAATACTTCGGTCCAAAACGACTTCCGACAAAGGTTGGGTTTCTCCCAAAGTATATTTTATCAATCTCGATTGTCCGTTTTGCCCATCCGATTCGTAAATAGTATTTCCTACGAGTTGAAAACCTTGTACAAAATTCCGCGTATCGTGCGGATATTCTGCTACCAAATCGTAACTTAAATCTTTTTCGGGTTCTGAAGCAAATACATTAATTGTAGCATCCTGATTTAAAACTTTTCCATTTTTGGTGGTAATTCGGTAAGTAACATCGTTTTCTCCCAAAGTAAAATATTTTGGATCGATGGTTAAATCGTCGCTCTCGGCATATCCAAAACTGATGCTGATTTTTTCGGCATTTTTAGTTACATCTTCCGGAAGCTGGATTTTATCTCCCATATGAAAACCTTCGCTTTCCATTTCTGTATTATACTGCTGAATGCTATTGATTATTTTTTTATCATTGTTACACGAAGCCAGAATTGTAATGGCGGCTAAACCGAGTAGAATGTTTCGTTTCATATTGGATGTTTAAATTTTTTTTCTGTATAGTTGCGATAATTTTCATTTGTAGTAGATGAAAAAGTAGTTTTCTTCTTTTCCAAAATCAATAGAAAAACCAAAAATACAAATTTTCAATCTTATTTTGGAGAATGTTTTCAGGAAGAAGCATTTATTCTGAAAAAGCCGATTTAAACCCGCAAATGAAAAAATATAATGAAGCAGATTTATTGACAAATAAAATTTATCCGCGTAAATTTGCAATCCATTTGCCACCTTAGCTCAGTTGGTAGAGCAGCTATCTCGTAAGTAGCAGGTCGTCGGTTCGAGCCCGATAGGTGGCTCTATTTTGGTTTTCCGAAATTCTAAAAATTCAGATAAACCACTTTAGCGGTTTTAAACATCCAAAAAACATATTTCGAATGAAGTTCCTGTATGGGTTTTCAGGTTGGTTAAATATCCTTTGTGGGCTTCCATAATGCTTTTGGAAAGCGTTAATCCAATGCCCGATCCGCTGGATTTTGTGGTGAAAAAAGGAAGGAAAATTTTATCGGCGATTAGTGGATTTATCCCTTCTCCATTATCCGAAATTCGTATAAAAACGCGATTATTTTTCTCAAAAATCTCAACAAGAATCAGCTTGTTGTTTTCCTCGGATAATGATTTTAAAGATTGAACCGAATTGGTAAGCAAGTTGATAATTACTCTTTCAATCATTTTTTCATCGGCATTTATGCTGATGTTTTTTAGATTTTTTTGCACTTCGATTGTGTTTTCGGCAAATTCGGGTTCCATCACCAGAAGAACATTTTCCACACAATTAGCGAGATTGAAAAGATGTTTTTTAGGTTTTGGAAGCTCGGCAACTTGGCGATAACTATCGATAAAATGAAGCAATTGCGCCGATTTAGAATTGATAATCTTCAAGCTGTCTTTCATATCTTTTTGGTCGTCTTTGCTCAATTCATCTTCATTCGCCAAATATTCCAAATTTTGTATCAGGCTGTTGATGGGTGTTAAAGTATTCAACAATTCGTGGGAAATTACTTTCATCAGGTTGTTCCACGCCAGTTTTTCTTTTTGCTCGATAATTTTCTGAACCGATTCTAAACTGATGATGCAGAATCTGTTTTTCGTATTTTGAACTTTTTCGGTACGCAGAGAAAACGATTGTTTTGCATTTTCATTAATGGAAACATCGAAGAATTCCTGAGAATTTTCGTACCTCGTTTCTTCGATAATTTGGTAAAAATCGGGCATTTTGTTTTTGTAAAGATTCCACGAATTGTATTTCGGAACTTGCAGAATTTCAAGAAAAACAGGATTTACATAAAAAACTTTCCAAGCTTTATTTTTCTCCGAAAGAATCATCATTCCGATTTCCAGATGATTCAGAATTTCTTCATAAAGAAGTTTGAAAGAAGATTGCGAAAAATATTCCTCTTTTCTTTGGTAGTAAAGCTTTACGGTATTATTTACCAAACTGTTTTTATCGTTTTTCGGGAACAACGAAAAATCTTTTTGCCGAATAGATAAAATGATTTTTTCGGCTTTTGAAATTTGAGAAAGAAGCGTATTATTGGCAGTAAAAATAAAACCAAAACCGATTAAAAGAAACAAAATGAGATTAATCCACTTTTTTTCGAGGTAAAAATGATACACGAAAACTCCGCTGACAATCGCCAGAGAAACGCAAATAAACCATATCAATTGATTTTTTTTCATATCCCGAATTTCTCCATTCTTCTGTAAAGTGCTGCGCGCGACAATCCCAAATCTTCCGCAGCCAAAGAAATATTTCCTTTGTGTTTTTTCAATGCTTTTTTAATGAGCGATTCTTCCATTTCTTCGATATTCAGATTTGTGATTGTATTTTCCGATTCTTCATTTTGTGGCATCAGCAATTTAAGATTTTTTTCGTTGGACAAAATCACACTTCTTTCTATGGAATGATCGAGTTCGCGAATATTTCCCGGCCAGGAATAATGCGTTAATTCCGAAATTAAATTTTCATCTAAAACCAAATCCGGTTTGTGGTATTTCTGTTTGTATTTTTCCAAAAAATAATCAGTTAATTTTGGGATATCTTCAATTCGTTCTCTCAAACTTGGAATTTGCAATTCAACCGTGTTGATTCTGTAATATAAATCTTGCCGAAAACGATTTTCGGCAACGGCTTTTTTCAGGTTTTCGTTGGTGGCAAAAATAAATCTTACGTCCAACAAACGTTCTTTGCTTTCGCCAATTCTCGATAATTTTCGGTTCTGAATCAAGCTCAATAATTTGGTTTGAAGATGAAGCGGAAGATTTCCAATTTCATCGAGAAAAACCGTTCCGTTTTGTGCATTTTCAATTTTTCCGGCATAATCCTGATGAGCATCGGTAAATGCTCCTTTTTTGTAACCGAACAATTCGGCTTCAAAAAGATTTTCGGAAAGACTTCCCAAATCGATATGAACAAAAGGCTGGCTTTTCCGCTCCGACAATTCGTGAATGTGTTCTGCCAAAACAAATTTTCCCGTTCCGTTTTCGCCCAAAAGTAAAACATTGGCATCGGTTTCGGCAACTTTTTCAATCTGGTTCATCACTTCCTGCATCGCCGCAGATTGTGTTTCCAATTGATATTGATTGGTTTTGATGCACACATTTTCCCACTGATTCAGCTTTTTGTTTTTTCGGGAAATATCGACAGCGAGATTTACAGAAGCGTATAATTTTTCGTTATTCCAAGGTTTTAAAATAAAATCGGAAGCTCCGTTTTTCAAGGCTTCAACCGCCAATTCTACTTCGCCATAAGCGGTCATTAAAATAATCGGAAGTTGCGGTTCCAAAGTTTTAATTTCCTTCATCCAATGCAAACCGTCTTGCCCGTCTTCAAAACCTTTTCGGAAATTCATATCCAAAAGAATAGCATCTACTTGTTGTTCCGACAAAAATTTCAAAATATTTTTCGGCTGATTGAGGCAACTGACTTTTGTGAAAAATTTTTTCAGCCAAACTCTCGCCGAAAACAAAATATCTTCGTCGTCATCTACAATTAAAATATGTGCTTCTTTTTTTCGCATTTTTTGTTTTTTCTAAACTTCGTAAGTTTCAAAAATCTATGAAGTTTTAAATATGTGTTTTTTTAACAAAAAACAGATTTTAAGATTCTTTTTTGAATGGTAATTGTCCGTTTTCGCACAAAAAGTGTTCGATAATGAACAGTTTTGTGGTTCTTTAAAATTATATTTGTTCACGTTTTCAATCACTTACAAGTTTATAAATTACTGGCATTTGTATTGTGTAATGAATTGTAAGTAAAAGGGTTACCTGAATTATGGATACGAAAATAGTAAAAAAGAAATCGAAATTAAAAATTATTTTAGTGGCAATTGCTGCTATTATCGCTGTGGGAATTTTTGGCAGATATTTTTTGAGTCAGAAAAAGACTTACAATGTAAAAGCTGAAGATATTTCGGTGAACGAAGTAACAAACGGGAAATTTGAAGATATGTTGATGGTAACGGCGCAAACACAATCTTTAAATTCTTCTTTAATCAACGTTTTGGAAGGCGGTGCTGTGAAGGAAATTTTTGCGGAAGACGGACAAATGTTGATGAAAGGCGAGCCGATTGCCAGAGTTTACAATCCGAATACGGAATTCAATTATCTGAATCAGGAAACGGGAATTATGCAGCAAATCAGCCAAATGAGAAGTTCGCTTTTGGAACTGAAAAATCAAGAATTCAACCAGGATAAAGAATTGCTGCAATCTCAAAACGATTACAATATGGCTTTGCAAGAATATAATCTTCAAAAAAGATTGTACGATGCAGAAATCGGAAAAAAGACAGATTACGACATTGCTTTACAAAATCTGAATTATCAAAAAGACCGCAAACGGATTGTGGAAAAAAGCGCTGCGAATGAAAAAGTTTCCAGAAATTCTCAATTTTCTGCCATTAATAATTCCATCAATCAAATGGAAAAAAGTTTGGACATTCTTCGTTCCAACAAAAATAATTTTCTGATTATGTCGCCGGCATCGGGCAGATTGTCGTCGTTTGATATTTCTCTCGGGCAAAATTTAACTTCCGGCGAAAGCATTGGAAAAGTCGATTTAATGGACGGTTACAAACTCGTGGCAAAAGTAGATGAATATTACATCAACAAACTTCAAATCGGGATTAAAGGAACTTTGGAAAATAATGGAAAAGAATACGAAGTGATGATCAGCAAAATTCTTCCCGAAGTAAAGGAAGGACAATTTTCTGTGGAATTGAATTTTATAGATACCAAAATTGAAAATCTGAAAATCGGGATGACTTTCGGCGTAAAACTAAAACTTTCTGCCGACACACAAAGTCTAATGATTCCGAAAGGAAATTTCTACAAAGACACAAACGGGAAATGGATTTTTGTGGTGAAAGACAATAAAGCCGAAAAACGAAACATCAGTCTTGGTCGCGAAAATCCGCTTTATTACGAAGTAACTTCCGGATTAAAAGCCGGAGAAAAGGTTATTACTTCCGATTATTCGGAATTTGCAAAATATGAAATCTTAGATATTAAAAAATAAATTTAAACAAATAGTAAAAACTTTAATAAAATGATCAACGTACAAAATCTTTCAAAAATTTACAGAACCGAAGACGTGCAAACCCACGCGCTCAATAATGTAAATTTACAAATTAAAGAAGGCGAATTTGTCGCCATTATGGGACCTTCGGGTTGTGGGAAATCTACTTTGCTGAATATTCTCGGGCTTTTGGACAGCGCAACTTCCGGTTCTTACAAATTTGCAGAAACAGAAACGGTAGGTTTGGGAGAAAAAAACAAATCGAATCTTCGCAAGAAAAACATCGGTTTTATCTTTCAGAATTTCAATTTGATCGATGAACTTACAGTTTACGAAAACATTGAACTTCCATTGATTTACAACGGAATTTCCTCTTCCGAAAGAAAAAAACGTGTGGAAGAAATTATGGAGAAAATCAATATTTCTCACAGAACAAAACATTATCCGCAGCAACTTTCCGGCGGACAACAGCAAAGAGCGGCGGTTGCCAGAGCTTTGGTAACGAAACCCAAACTTATCCTTGCCGATGAACCTACCGGAAATCTCGACAGTTCCAACGGAAACGAAGTGATGAATCTTTTGGCAGAACTTCATAAAGAAGGTTCCACAATAGTGATGGTTACGCACTCTTCTTACGATGCGGGTTTTTCTTCAAGAATTGTAAACATGAAAGACGGCGAAATTTTTAGCGAGAAAAATTCGGACCAAAGAAAAGATGTTTTCGAAAAAGCGACCAAAAAAGATTTCCAGAATCCATAAGATTTAAATAAGAAAAAAAACTATAAAACCTACCAACATATCCATCCAAAAACAACAACTATGTTAAAGAACTGGCTCAAAATAGCGTTTGTCAATTACCGAAAAAATTGGCTTTCTACCATCATCAATATTTTGGGATTGTCGGTAGGACTTACAATTTTCCTGTTGATTTTCATCAATTGGCAGGATGAAAAATCTTACGAACAGTGGATTCCCGATAAAGAAAATATTTATTTGGTAGAAAACAGACATCCCATTTTTGGAGAAATGGTAACTTCCAGTTATCCTGCATTGGCGGTTTCTAAGGAAAAATTTAGTGAAATTGAAGATTTTGTAATTGTTAATTCTTGGGGCGAAGATAAAGTGCGCTTGGTTGCGGGAGATCAATCGATTTATACTACTCGAGCGATGGTTTCCGATGGTTTTTTTGAGTTTTTTCCTTACGAAAAAGTAGCAGGAAGTTATAAAAATGCAGTAAACGACGGAACGAAAATCGCCATTTCGGAAGAAACCGCTAAAACGCTTTTTGGCAATGAATACAAAAACTGCATTGGGAAAATTGTGAAAATGGAAGGGATGAATAATGAATCTTATGTGGTTTCGGCGGTTTATAAATTTCCCGAAAGTAACACGGTTTTCAAACCGGGATTTGTAATAAAACATCCTAATTTTTTACACGAAAGCGAACAGAATAGTCAATGGACAAATTTCAGTTATATAGGTTATTTTAAATTGAAACCGGGAGCAGATGTTAAAAATTTAGAAAGAAAATTAACCGATCAAATGGCTGCTCAGGAAAAAATGGCAATGGAAAAATGGGGCGAAAAATACGATGAAAAAAATCATACCGAAATTATTTTAACGCCCATCAGCAAAATGAAATTGGATGCCATCAGCGAAGGTGTAGATAAAGGCGATAAAAAATCGATTATGATTTTGTTGGGATTATCGGCTTTAATTTTGATTCTTTCCGGAATTAATTTAATCAATCTGAAAACCGCTCAATCCGCACAGCGCGCCAAAGAAGTGGGCGTAAGAAAAGCCATTGGAAGTTCCAAATCCAAATTGCTCTTTCAGTTTTTGCTCGAGAATTTCATTATTTGCGGAGTTTCGCTTTTTCTGGCGTTTTCGTTTTTAGAATTATTGTTGCCTTCTTACAACAAATTTCTGGGCAAAGAAATGACGCTCAATAATCCTATGTTTTTTGTTTATTCGGGATTGTTTTTGTTGATTTTCGCTTTCCTTTCGGGGATTATTCCGGCGCTGTATTTATCGAATTTCAAACCGATTAATACCTTAAAAGGAAATTTTTCCCGAAGCAAACACGGGATTTGGTTGCGAAATTCCATTCTGACTTTACAATTGATTATTTCGTCGTTTTTTATCATTTGTTCATTCATTATTCATTCTCAGGTGAAATATATGATGAATAAAGATTTAGGTTTTAAAGGCGATCAGGTGATTCAGATTGACTTCAAAAAAACCAATTGGGAAGATGATTATAACTATAAAAAATATCTGAGGTTAAAGAATGAAGTTTCTAAAATTCGCGGCGTGGAAGATATTACCGGTTCTGTCGCTTCCATTGGAATTGGCGTTAGAAATTCTACTTCTGTAAAAGATGCGGTAGATAGCACCAAAACCATTAATAGTGTTGCGGTTGGCGGAGTTGATTATAATTATTTAAAGTTTTATAAAATAAAATTCGCTGCCGGTCGCGATTTGGATTTGCGTTTGGCTTCCGATACCATTTCCGGAGTAATTGCCAACGAAAGTTTCGTAAAAGAAATGGGTTGGAACAGCGAACAGGCTTTGGGAAAAGAAATTTTGCCGGGTTGGGGAGAAAGAGGAGAGAAGAATAAAATTCTTGGTGTGGTTAAAGATTTTTATGTAGGTGGAGTGGATAAACCTGTGGAGCCGATGTTGTTCTTCAATTACGACAGAAATTGGGTGAAAAATAATATGATGAATTTGCAAATAAAACTCAACAAAGATGATATTAACGGAACTTTGGAGCGCATAAAAGAATTCTGGATTACAAAAGCAGAACCGGGATATCCGTTCGATTATCAGTTTGTAGATAAACAATTCGCCAAAACTTTCGAAAAATTCCAAAAACAGCAAACGCTTTTTACTACATTGAATGCCGTTGTTTTAATTGTTGCTTTACTCGGATTGTTTGCTTTATCTTCTTTGTTAATCGAACAAAAACTGAAGGATGTTGCCATTAAAAAAACATTGGGCGCCGACGAAAAAACCATTGTTTGGGATTTGACCAAGAAATTTCTGTACATCAGTTCATTTGCGGTTTTGCTGAGTTTTCCGCTCGCCTATTACGCCATGAACGAATGGTTAAAAGATTTCGCGTACCGAATTGAAATGCCGGTATTTCCATACATTTTAAGTTTTGTCATTTTGTTGATTCTCACTTTTTTGGTGGTCAGCATCAAAGCGTGGAAAGCCACAAAAGTAAATCTGGTAGAATATTTAAAATACGAATAAAATTAGAAGAAAACGTTCATTTCTATTTTTAAAAAACCTTATAGGTTTTCAAAACCTATAAGGTTTAAATAAGAAAAAAAGAAATAAAAATCGGAATTAAAATTCCAACAAACAACAAATAATTATGCTAAAAAACTGGCTCAAAATCGCTTTCATCAATTATAAACAAAATTGGCTTTCTACGATTATCAATCTTTTGGGATTGAGTGTGGGACTCACGATTTTTCTGTTGGTTTTCCTTTATTGGCAAGACGAAAATTCTTACGAAAAATGGGAACCGAATAAAGAAAATATTTATCTTGTAGAATCCCAAAATGGGAAAAACTCCTATAATACCGTAATCGATTATCCTATTTTGTTCACGGCAAAAGAGATGTTTCCCGAGATTGAAAATTACACCATTGCAAATAATTGGGTAAATTATAAAGCGAAAATGACTTCGGGAAATAAATCGGTTTATAGTCATCCGATTTTTGTAACAGAAGATTTTTTTAAGGTTTTTCAATATGAAAAATTGGCAGGTTCTTACGAAAATATTTTTGTGGACGAATCTTCCATTGCTCTTTCAGAAGAAGTTGCCAAGCAGTTTTTCGGGAGCGAATATTTGAATAGCATTGGTAAAGTAATTGTTTCGGACGACGATGGCAGACGTTTTATTGTGCAGGCGATTTACAAATTGCCTCCTCCCGAAATGAATACGGTTTTCAGACCCGGATTTTTGATAAGAGAATCGTTTTTAGATAATGATAAAGAAAGTTGGACAAATTACAGTTATTATGGTTTTTTCAGACTGAAACCTAATACCGATATTGAGAAATTACAGGAAAAATTATCCAAACTTCAGGTTCATCACGATGAAATCAATGCGAAGAAATACGGTTTCAATATTGATTTTCCCACCAAAATTATACTTACCAATCTTCAGAAAATAAAACTGGAAGCCAAAGGAAGCGGAATCGATAAAGGCGACAAAAAATCGATACAGATTTTGTTAATATTATCCGTTCTTATTGTCATTTTATCTTCTATTAATTTTATCAATTTAAAAACTGCTCAAGCTTCACAAAGAGCAAAAGAAGTCGGCGTTCGCAAAGCCATCGGAAGCTCAAAATTCGGGTTGATTCGTCAGTTTCTTTTGGAAACATTTATCTTGTATTTCGCGGCATTTTTTATTTCCGGAAGTTTGGCGGAATTGCTGTTGCCTTCTTACAACAAGTTTTTAGGAAAAGAAATCATGCTGAATGATTATCACAATTATCTTTACACTTTTCTGATTGTTGTTGTACTTGCCATTATTTCGGGAATAATTCCGGCTTTATATTTATCGAATTTCAAACCGATTAATACGCTGAAAGGTAATTTTTCCCGAAGTAAACACGGGATTTGGTTGCGAAATTCCATTCTGACTTTTCAGTTGATTATTTCCTCATTTTTCATTATTTCCTCGATTATTATTTATTCTCAGGTAAATTATATGATGAAAAAAGATTTGGGATTTCAAGGCGATCAGGTTTATCAGATTTATTTTAATAAAACCAATTTTGCTGATAGCGATTTTAATGTAAGAAAATACGAACTTCAAAAACAGATAATAAAAAGATTTCCCGGTGTTTTGGATGTTACAGGTTCATCGCAAACAATGGGAAATGGGCTTACCAACACTTCCGGAGTAAAAGATGTTAAAGATTCCACCAGAACAACAAGTGCAGGAGTTGGAGCAATTGATCTTAATTATTTTGATTTTTATAAAATAAAATTCGTTTCCGGAAGAGATTTCAATCCGAAATTAACGAGTGATACCACTAATTCGGTTGTGGTAAATGAAGCTTTAGTAAATGAATTGGGATGGAACAAAGAAGAAGCTTTGGGAAAAGAACTTTTCAGTGGAATGTTCGATGTCGATGAAAAACCAAAAATTATTGGCGTGGTTAAAGATTTTTATTACGGAAGTGTTCAAAATGAAGTTTTTCCTGTGATATTTTTTAACTACCAAAGAAACTGGGCGAAAAACCAAATGACCAATCTCCAGATAAAAATGTCGGGCGATAATATTGCAGAAAATGTAGATAAAATCAAGGAATATTGGGAAAAAGAAGTAGAGCCGGGTTATCCTTTTAACGGAAATTTTGTGAATAAAAATTTCGCCAAAACTTTCGAAAAATTCCAAAAACAGCAAACGCTTTTCACGATATTAAATGCCGTTGTTTTAATTGTTGCTTTGCTCGGATTGTTCGCATTATCTTCTTTGTTAATCGAGCAAAAACTAAAAGATGTTGCCATTAAAAAAACATTGGGCGCCGATGAAAAAAACATTGTTTGGGATTTAATCAAGAAATTTCTGTACATCAGTTCATTTGCGGTTTTGCTGAGTTTTCCGATTACCTATTATGCCATGAACGAATGGCTGAAAGATTTTGCGTACCGAATTGAAATGCCGGTATTTCCATATATTTTAAGTTTTGTCATTTTGTTGATGCTCACTTTTTTGGTGGTCAGCATCAAAGCGTGGAAAGCTACAAAAGTAAATCTGGTGGAATATTTAAAGTATGAATAGAATTTAAAAACTAATAAAAACGATAAAATTTTAAAACCCAAAAAATTATTTTTCAATCACCCAATCATGAAAAAGTTCCTCTTTATATTGATAATAAACCTTTTTCCTGCACAAGAAAGTTGGAATTTGCAACAATGTTTGGATTACGCAATGGCAAATCATCCACTCATTCAGCAGGCAACGGTAAATATCCAAAAATCCAATAGCGAAATTTCGGCTGCCAAAGGAATGTTGCTGCCTTCCATAAGTGCGGGAATCAGCCACAATTACAGTTTTGGTTCTACCATTAACCAAACCAGCAATCAGCGCGAAGCGCTCAATGCGCAATACGACCAATTTTATGCTCAGGCAAATTGGGAACTCTTCAACTGGCAAAATTTCCTGAATATTTCACTTTCCAAAATCAATAAAGAAACAGCAACCTATCGCCAAAAACAAGCGGAAAATGAAGTAAAACTGAATGTAATTCAAGCTTTTTTTGCTTACCAAAATGCCAAAAGCTGGCTCGATGTTTTGGAAACGCAAATTTCCGGAATTGAAGACCAAATCAAACGAACCGAAAAAGAAGTGGAAATCGGTAACCGCCCGAAAAGCGATATTTACGATATAAAAGCCAACCTCGGAACATTGCAGGAACAATGGGTTTCTGCAAAAAATCAGCGGGATATTTCCAAAATCGATCTTCTGAATGCACTTGCCCTTACAGATGAAAAAATAGATTTTGTGATGAATGAAGAAAAAGAACTCATTTCTTCTTCCGAATTTAAAAATCCCGATTTTGTAAAAAATCTTTTAGAAAAAAATCCGGCTTATCTCGCTGTAACAGAGGAAATAAAAGCACAGGAAAAAAGTGTAAACGTTGCAAAATCGGCATATCTTCCAACGATTAATGGTTCTTACGGTTGGTCCAGTTTTTACAATAAAACATTGGGACAACATGCAAACGACAGCTTTTCCGAACAGTTTAAACAAAACAAAAACCAGCAAATTTCTTTTGGACTTAGCATTCCTGTTTTCAATAAATTTCAGGTAAAAAGTAACGTGGAAATAGCAAAATTGAATGTAATTAATTCTAATTACGATAAGGAAATTGTGGTTAATAATTTGGTGCAAAGCATCAATTCTATAAAAGCACAATTCCTGAATGCTCAGGAAAAATATCAACTTTTAGAAGCTAATTTTGAGAATCAAAAATTATCGTTCCAAAAATCCGAAGAAAAATACAAAGAAGGTTTAATGGATGCTTACACGTTTTTTCTGGTAAGAAATGGTTGGCTGCAAGCGAATTACAACTTAATTAAAAGCCAATACGATGTGTTGTTGCAAGAAGCTTTGTGGAAGGTTTTTAACCAAGAAAAATAAATTCTGAAATTATTTGTTAAAAAAATAACCGAATAAAAAAGTAATTTTATTCGGTTGATAAACTTTTAAAACGCGAAGATTTTTAGTTGAATAAATCTTTCACTTTTTCGAAGAATGTTTTTTCTTTTCCTGTGGGGTGAGGTACCATTTCGTCGTCGTTTAAATGTTTTTCGAAAAATTCTTTTTGTTCCTGATTCAGATTCTGTGGAGTCCACACATTAATGTGCACAAACATATCTCCTTTTCGGTGGCTGTCCAAACTTGGAAGTCCTTTTCCTGATAATCTTAAAATTTTTCCCGATTGGGTACCACTATCGATTTTTATTTTCACTTTTCCTCCTACCGTTGGGATTTCTTTGGAAGTTCCCAAAGCAGCTTCAGCGAAAGAAATGTACAATTCCTGGTGAAGATTGTCGCCTTCGCGTTTAAATTTAGGATGAGCTTCTTCTTCAATTACTACTAAAAGATCTCCCGGAGTTCCGCCAAAAGGAGCATCGTTTCCTTTTCCACGCACATTAAGTTGAATGCCTTCTCTGGCTCCTGCGGGAATATTGATGCTTACTTCTTCATCGGTTTTTATCAGTCCTTGTCTGTCGGCTCCTGCGGGGATTTTATCGGCTACTTTTCCTAAACCGTTACATGTTCCACAAGTTGTTTGGGTTTGCATTTGCCCAAACATAGTGTTCATTACTTTTATCTGAACTCCCGATCCATGGCAAGTAGGACAGGTTTTTGAGGTAACACCCGGAGCAAGTTTAAGTTTTTTTATTTTCAGTGTTTTGGTGGTTCCATTCACCATTTCCTCCATGTTGAGTTTAATGCGAATTCTTAGGTTACTGCCTCGCACTTGTTGAGAAGCACCGCCTCCGCCAAAACCGCCAAAACCGCCAAAATGACCACCGAAGATATCTCCAAATTGTGAGAAAATATCTTCCATATTCATTCCGCCGCCACCAAAACCACCACTGGCTGCGCCGCCTACACCGGCATGTCCGTACTGATCGTAACGAGCACGTTTGTTTTCATCGCTTAAAACTTCGTAAGCTTCGGCGGCTTCTTTAAATTTTTCTTCCGCTTCTTTGTCGCCCGGGTTTTTGTCCGGATGGTATTGGATCGCTTTTTTGCGATAAGCTTTTTTTATTTCGGCAACTGTCGCGGTTTTACTAACACCGAGAACTTCGTAGTAATCTCTTTTCGCCATGTTCTGTCTTCTTTTTTATAAATCTTAAAGCTTAGGCTCCTACAACCACTTTGGTAAAACGAATTACTTTGTCGTGAAGCATGTAGCCGGTTTGAATCACATCAACGATTTTTCCTTTTAAATCTTCACTCGGCGCAGGAATCTGTGTTATTGCTTCGTGTTTGTCCACATCGAAACTATCTCCCGAATTTACTTCTATGGGATTTAAGCCTTTGTCCTTTAATGTGGTTTTAAATTTTTGAAAAATCAATTCTACTCCTTTAAAATCGTCTTCGTTTCCGCGTTTTCCGATTTCTTTTAATGCTCTCTCAAAATCGTCTAAAACGGGTAGGAGAGAAGTCATTAAATCTTGGCTGGCATATTTGTAGAACTCGTTTTTTTCACGAAAAGATCGCTTTTTATAGTTTTCGAATTCCGCATAAAGGCGGATGTAGCGGTCTTTTTCTTGTGCCAATTGTTTTTCTGCAGTTTCTTTATCGTTGGGTGTATCTTGGGGAGTTTCTTCGGTTTGAGTTTCTTCAGCTAAGTTTTCGTTTTCCTCAAGATTCAGATCTTCTGTTTTTTCGTTTTTATTCTCGTCCATAATTTAATGTCAAAAATTTTCTTTTTATCGGCAAAGATGAAGCCAAAATTTAAAATAAGACATTTAGGCAGATTTTTCTTTTTTCAGCGGGTAATAAATGGTGTAAAATATCAAAACGATAAAAACAAATATCCCGAAAAGATGTAAAATTTTGCTTGTAATACTGAAATTTTCAAAGCCTTGAAAGGTATAAGAAAACAGCCAATATAAGTTGATACCGCAAATAAGAATGGCAATAGCCCAGGAAATAATTTTTAAAAATATACGAATATGAAATCCATCCATTTTCTTTTTAGAGCTTACACCAAAAATAAGGGGAATAATGGCAAAACTTAGTTGTAAACTTAATAAAACCTGAGAAAAAACCAACAATTCTTCCGATTCTGATTCTCCAAAAAGAATGATGATAACCAAAGCGGGAATAATTGCCAAAAGTCTTGTGATGAGCTGTCGTAAGAAAATATTTATTTTTATATTCAGATAACCTTCCATTACCACTTGTCCGGCGATAGTTCCGGTTACTGTGGAAGATTGCCCCGATGCAATAAGTGCTATGCCAAAAGCAATAGGTGCCAATTTGCTATTGAGGATGGGATTCAACATTTTATAGGCATCTGTAATGGAGTTTAATTCTGTATAACCGGAATTGTGGAATGTGCTGGCTGCTAAAATTAAGATAGAAGCGTTTACAAAAAAAGCAAAATTGAGGGCAATGGCAGAATCCCAAAAATTGTATTTCAGAGATTTTTTAATACCGGAGCGTGTTCTGCTGATTTTTCGCGATTGTACCAATGATGAATGAAGGTATAAATTATGAGGCATTACCGTAGCTCCGATAATTCCTATGGAAATATACACTTCTCCTGTACTGAGTTTTCTCGGAACCAAGCCTCCTACAATATTGGCTATGTCGGGTTGTGACAGAATGAGTTGAAAAACAAAAGCTCCGGCAATAATAAATATTAAACCCAAAATAAAGGTTTCAATCTTCCGAACGCCTAATTTTTGTAGATAAAGTATAAGTAAGGTATCTACAAAAGTGATGATTACTCCCCAGATTAAATCGATTCCAAAGAGCAGTTTAAGCCCGAGTGCCATACCCAAAACTTCTGCCAAATCGGTAGCTATTATGGCAATCTCTGCCAAGATGTACAATATAAAATTGAGAAATTTAGGATAGGTTTCTTTATTGAGTTGCGCCAAATCTTTTTTACGAACAACCCCCAAACGCGTGGATAGCGATTGAAGTACAAGCGCCATTAAATTGGAGAGAAGAAGTATAAAAATAAGTTTGTATCCAAATCTGGCGCCACCTTCTAAATCTGTAGCCCAATTTCCGGGATCCATATATCCGATGCTTACCAAAAGTGCAGGCCCAAAGAAACTGAATATTTTTCTCCAACCGGTTAATTTTTCGGTATCTACACTTTCATGAATTTCGTGAAGTGAAGAATTGTGTTGCATATAAATTTAGAATGTTAGTTTAGGCTAACAAAATTAATAAAAATATCTAATATTAAAAAATTACATAAAAAAAGCCACTCAAAGAAGTAGCTTTTTTATAATTTATCCGGTGATTTATTTCACAAATCTAACCGCTATTTTTCTATCGATTGATCTTTCTTCATCGCTCGCTTCCGCAGGAACGGTAGCAAATTCGCTTCCGAATCCTTCTGCTTCAATTACCTGAGCTTCCACGCCTAAATTATCTAATTGAGATTTGATATAATCGGCTCTTTTTTGAGAAATGTCTTTATTGGTAGCGGCATCTCCTTTATTATCGGTATAGGCACCGATTTTAATTTTAGCATCGGGATAAGCTTTCAAAATAGCAGCAATGTTGCTTAATTGTTCTTCGGAGCTGGGTTCCAATTCATCGGTTTTTCCGAAAACGAAATTTACATTATCGAAGTTGTACCATTGGTCTTTTAAATCGTTGTCGGTAGCATCAGTATATTTTCCGGATTGTAGAAATGTTATCATTTGTTCTTCCATTCCGTCTTTAAATCCTTGTAGAGATACTCCGTTTAAATCTATGGAAGTGATTTCTTTTCCGGCATTATTGCTCATATCATCGGAATCTGAAGTAAGAATTTCAGTGTTTTGTTCGTCTGTAGCTTGTTTTTTGTTGTTGTATTGTCTCCAGAAAAACCAAGCCAGTAAAAGCAATAAAATAAGGGGAAGCAGCCATTTCCAAATAGAACTTCCGCCTCCGTTATTGTTATTGGAGGTGGGATTTTCGTAAGAAGTGGTTTTTTGCACAGGCTCTTCTGCAGGCGAATCATCGCTTCCGAAAAAGCTTCCCAAACCTAAGGAACCGAGTGAAAGTCCGGCAGGAATGAGAGAGGAAATATTGCTTTTTTGGTCGCTCAAAAATTTGGTAAAATCGCTTTCGGATAAATTGTTTTCGGTAACGTGTTTTCCCAAAGCTCCCAAACTTGCGGTTCCTGCTACATTCATTAGAGAATCTACAGATGAGTTTTTAATTCCTGCAAAATAGGCTACTGTGGAAATAATGTTTTGAATTTTATCTCCAAAAGCATTTCCCAATAAATTTGATACGATGGAATTACTTGAATTTCCGGGGACACCTAAACCGTTCAGTGCGCCACCTTCGTATATATTTTTTACACTATCGAAAAGATTTCCGCTGTTGGATTTATTTCCGGCAACGGCTCCGATAATAATAGGAGCTAATGCGCTGAACGCTTTGGCAATCCCGGATTCGCTTTCTCCCAAATTGGTTGCATAGCTTGAGGCTACAGAAGGATTTAAGTAATCCTTAATGATATTAATGATGTTAATTGACATAGTTTTATATGTTTATAATTATTATTTAGTTATAGCAAACTTAATGATAATTTTTCAGATTTGATATAAAAAAAATAAAATAAAACAGTTTTTAATATGCTTTTGCAAATAAAACCCTGTGTTTGGATGGTTTTCCGCTAATCATTGATATTCCGGGTTCTTTATCTCCATCCAAAGGAATACAGCGTATAGTTGCTTTGGTTTCTTGTTTTATTTGCTCTTCTTCTTCTTCTGTTCCGTCCCAATGTGCGGCTATAAAGCCTCCTTTTTCTTCTAAAACTTTTTTAAATTCTTCGTAAGAATCGACTTTGGTAATGTGTTGGTTTCGGAATTTTTCGGCCTTATCAAAAATGGATTTCTGAATATCTTTTAACAAATCGGAAACATAATCAATCAGCTGATTGATTGGGATGATTTCTTTTGTTAAAGTATCCCTACGAGCAACTTCAACGGTTTTGTTTTCTAAATCTTTAGGACCGATTGCAATGCGAACAGGAACACCTTTTAATTCGTATTCTGCAAATTTCCATCCGGGTTTGTATTCGTTTCTGTCATCGTATTTTACGAAGATTCCTTTTTCTTTTAATTGAGAAATAATGCCGTCGGCCACTTCGCTGATGGCAGTTAATTGCTCGTCGTTTCTATGAATGGGAACAATAACCACGGGAATGGGAGCAAGGCTGGGGGGAAGTACCAATCCTTGGTCATCGGAATGCGTCATGATGAGTGCGCCCATCAATCGGGTAGAAGTTCCCCAAGAAGTAGCCCAGGGAAATTCTAAAGTTCCTTCTTTAGTGGTAAATTTCACATCGAAAGCTTTGGAGAAATTTTGTCCTAAAAAATGGGAAGTTCCTGCCTGCAATGCTTTCCCATCTTGCATAAGCGCTTCGATACAGTAGGTTTCTTCAGCGCCGGCAAATTTTTCGCTTTCGGTTTTCATTCCTTTTATTACGGGGATCGCCATGAATCTTTCTACAAAATCGCTGTAAACATTTAGCATTTTTTCGGCTTCTTCAATAGCTTCTTCTTTTGTTGCGTGGGCGGTGTGCCCTTCCTGCCATAAAAATTCGGCGGTTCTTAGAAAGAGGCGCGTTCTCATTTCCCAACGCACAACATTTGCCCACTGGTTGATGAGTATAGGTAAATCTCGGTAAGACTGAATCCAGTTTTTGTAGGAATTCCAAATAATGGCTTCTGAGGTGGGGCGAACGATGAGTTCTTCTTCTAATTTAGCCTCCGGATCGACCATGAGTTTCCCGGGGTTTTCATCATCATTTTTTAATCGATAATGGGTTACTACAGCGCATTCTTTGGCAAAGCCTTCGGCGTTTTTTTCTTCGGCTTCAAAAAAACTTTTGGGTACAAAAATCGGAAAATATGCATTTTGGTGCCCGGTTTCTTTAAACATGCGATCCATTTCATCGCGCATTTTTTCCCAAATGGCATAGCCATAAGGTTTAATCACCATACAACCTCTTACTCCTGAATTTTCTGCAAGGTCTGCTTTTACAACGAGTTCGTTGTACCATTTACTGTAATCTTCAGCTCTGGTAGTTAATTTTGCCATATAAATCTTAATGTAATTTAACTTTTTATTTAAAAAAACATCTAAATAATAAATTGTAAATTTATCCCTAGAAAATTATTATCGAATTGCCTATAATTGTAGCATAGATTTTGTAATAATTTTTACAAATATATTAATAATATTAAGCTCCATAACTATTATGAAAAATAAATTAAAAATACAAGTGGAAAAGGTACTTCAAAGTAAAATTTTATGGAGTGCCGTTGTAGCAACCATGTTGATGTCTTGTGGCACCTATATGGGCGGTTATTCCGAAACGGATGGCGCATATTATGATCCCAACCGAGACGAGATTCCTCAATATGTAGATAATTACGGAAACAGAGTAGGAGATTATTATAATGATTCCGATTATTATGATGATGACTCCGAAGAGCAATTTGGATATGATGAAAGTATTATCGCGCAGTCTCAATATAATGAACAACAGCAAAAAGAAAAATATAGCGAGTGGGGAAATCAACAAGGAGAAAGCGATTGGGGATATTATACAGGAACAGATACTTACTATACCAATTATAATAACTGGGGTATGAATTATTGGGGAAGTCCTTTCTATTGGGGCAACTCTTTCTACTATCCTTACTATCCTTATGCATATGGATGGGGATACCCAAGCTGGGGTTATTATTCCGGTTGGAGATTTGGTATGAGTTTCGGCTGGGGATATCCTTACTGGGGTTGGGGTAGCTTTGGATACGGATACCCATATTATGGCGGATATTATGGAGCGTGGTCTCCTTATTATTATAGACCTGTTTATTATTATCGTCCTAATACCCCAAGAAGTAAGGATGTATTATTACGCAACTCGAATAATGGATTCAGAAGTCAGATGAGCAATGTGGCGACACGAAATAGTGCATCTCGTTCGAGAAGAGCCAATGGATTTAGAGGAAACAATAATTATCCTAATATGTCTACCAGACGTTCTACTGTAAGAAATAACGGAATAAGAAGTAACAATGGCTTTAGAAATTCTGCACCAGCTCAAAGAACACGAACATATCAAGCACCTAGACCATCACAAAATTGGAATCCTTCTCCCAGTATGAATAGCAGTCGATCTTCAGGATTTGGAGGCGGTGGAGCAGTTCGTAGTGGGGGGGCGCGTAGTTCCGGAGGAGGAAGAAGATAATATAATAAACAGAAATTAAAAATATTTAATACGATGCATAAAAAAGTAATACTTATTATGAGTATATCTCTTGGAGTTTATCTTCAGGCACAACAAGATCCCTATTATTTAGATTTTACTGAATTGAGAAATTCTTCAAGTGTTTATGGAAATAATTACAACTTAGGTTCTTCACGTTATATGGGAATGGCGGGAGCTATGGGCGCTATTGGCGGCGATGTTTCCGCAGGAAGTGTCAATCCGGCAGGAATAGGCGTTTTTATCACAGGAAATGTAGAAGGAACTTTAAATATCAATTCCTATAAAAATACTTCCAATCTCAATGGAAGATCTTCTTTGGAAAAGGACAATAGAGTCGATCTTTCTCAAGTAGGAGGTGTAGTTGCCATTCCACTTTCGGGAACCAAATGGCAGTTTGTGAATGTAGGTGTAAATTATGTTAATGAAAGTTTAGACAATCAGGTTTTATCTCCCGAGAATTATAATATTTCAGCGCCGGTAGATTGGGTGGATGACGATGGAAATACCATATACGATGAACTTCTTTTCGATGGACATCGTTATGAACGTTATGGAAACAGGTCGAAAATGGGAATTAGCGTAGGAGGTAATTATGATAACAAAATTTACATAGGTGCTGGACTGAATTTCCACTCTACCAATTTCGATCAATACGATTATTATCAAGGAACTTATGAATCCGATGGATTTTCGGAAATCTATGATAAACAATTTTCCCCTTATTCAGAAATTGGAAATGGATTTTCTGCTTCTGTAGGGATTATAGGAAAAATACACGAACAATTCAGATTAGGAGCAGCCATAGAAACTCCCACATGGTGGAATATCGAACGATCCTATACGCAGTACACACCAGTTTCGGATGCAGATCCTACCATTGCCAATATAGACAATTATAGAGAAGATCGAAATTTCAGAACTCCTATGAAAGCCACGTTAAGTGCAGCTTTTATTCCCAATAAAAATTTCGCTATCGATGTAGATTATACTTTAGGACTTACCAAACCGAAATTTACTACACAAACTGAAATTAATGATGATTTAAACAATTATTTTGATAATCATTCCACCAGCGAATCCGAAGTGAGAGTAGGTGCAGAATACAGAATAGAAGGATTTCGTGTAAGAGCCGGATATGCTTTTGCCAGCAATCCTTTCGATTCTCAAACAATGACCGTTTTTCAAAACGATGGCTCAATATCCAACAGCACATTCGATAATTTATATGTAGGAAAAAGAAACACTTTGGGAGTTGGAGTAGGATACGATTTCAAATCTTTTTACATCGATGCAGCTTATCAGAATTTAAATTATAAATACGATAATGCATTTGCTGGTGGAGATTATGCAACCTATGACAACAATGGAAATGGAATTATAGTTAATAACGAAGCCCCGATAGTTTCTGAAGTGAAAAATCAACGAAACAATATTCTATTTACTATAGGATTCAGGTTCTAATTTTCTTTAGAAATTTATGTCAGATAAATCCTTCCTTCTTCGGGAAGGATTTTTTATCCATTTAAGATTGAAGAAAAATACAGTATTTAATGTAAAATATGAGCAGTATAAGCAATGCCGATACCTAAAAGAACGAAGAAAATTTTCTTCAAATCCAGCTTGTGGCTTTTGTCGTTTTCAAAAATAATTACAGAAGAAATGTGGAGGAAAATACCACTTACAATCGCTAAAAAATAAATCTGATAATCGGGATTAAGAAACTCTGCAAGCCACATTCCTAAAGGAGAAGCAAGTGCAAACAGAAGAATAATCACCACACCCATTTTTTTGTTGAAATGCGATTGAAGTAAAAACACTCCCATAACAAACGAAATAGGAATATTATGCACCAATATTCCTTCCAAATAAGGTGTAATGCTGTTTCCCATTTCGTGCAAAGGAATTCCCTCGAAAAAAGCATGAATAAAAAGCCCCACCAACAAAGCAAAAGGAAAAATCTTTTTATCGTCTTTATGATGAAAATGTCCGTGCTCGAAACCTTTGGTAAGGCTTTCCAAAACCAATTGCAATAAAACTCCCGCCAAAATCCAAATCCCAATATGAGAAGAACCTCTCTGGAAAATCTCCGGAAAAATCTCCAATACGGTAATCCCCAGTAAAACACCGGAACTCAGCACCAAAAGAAGTTGAGCTATTTGTTTTTGCTTTCCGAAAAAATAACTTAAAGCAATTCCTGCGAAAACGCTTAAAATCAATAAAATATAAACCATTCGATATTTTTATAATTTTTATAACGGAGAAAAATTAAATTTCCGGACATGGAAAACACCGCAAAGTTATAGAATAAAATGCAAGGATTATTTTAATTGCTGAAAATATTTCCAAAGGATTATTTTGGAATGAAAAATAAAAGCATGAAAACCACTATCTTTGCGACTTATTGCTAAAAGATGAATCCCGAAAATTTAGAAATACGAGTTAAAACTTTTTATGGTTTGGAAGAAATTCTTGCAAAAGAAATTCAGAAAATAGGCGGTAGAAATGTGGTGATTAAAAACCGCTCAGTTACCTGCTCCGGAGATTTAGGATTTTTATACAAGATAAATTACTCTTTGCGAACTGCCGTAAAAATATTGGTTCCTATTTTCACTTTCAAAGCTTTCAACGAGGATAAATTTTACAAAAAACTATTAAAATTCCCTTGGGAAAATTATATGTCTGCCGGGCAAACATTTTCCATCGATGCCACGGTACATTCCGAAAGATTTACCCACTCGCATTTTATGACTTTGAAAATGAAAGATGCTATTGTCGATTATTTTCGTGCCAAAAGAGGATATCGTCCCTCGATAGATTTAGAAGATGCAGATATTAAATTTAATCTTCATATCGATCGGGAGTTGGTTACCATTTCTCTCGATAGTAGTGGATCGCCGCTTTTTAAGCGCGGTTACCGAAAAGTGCAAACAGAAGCGCCCATTAATGAAGTGTTGGCTTCCGGAATGTTGCATTTGGCAAATTGGGATGGAAAAGGTAATTTTTTAGATCCCATGTGCGGCTCCGGAACATTGTTGATGGAAGCTGCAATGATCGCTTTAAACCTGCCGGCGCAAATCTTCAGAAAATCCTTTTCTTTTATGAATTGGAAAAATTACGATGAAGAATTGTTTGAAAAAATAAAAGAAACCCGTATTCAAAAAATACAAGAATTTCAGGGAAAAATTATAGGATACGATATTGATGTTTCGGCATTGGATGCGGCCCGAGAAAATATCGTTGGCGCAGAATTGGAAGATGTAATTTCCTTAAGGAGAAAGAATTTCTTCGAAAGTGAAAAACAATGGTATCCTTTGTTGGTGGTTTTCAATCCACCTTATGGAGAGAGAATTGCAATAAAAGAAGAAGATTTTTACAAGAAAATAGGGGATACTTTTAAGCAGCATTATCCCAATACATTGGCGTGGCTCATTACTTCTGATTTAGAAGCGGTTAAAAAAATAGGTTTAAAACCTTCTCAAAAAGTAAAATTATTTAATGGAAAATTGGAGTGCCGATTTTTGCAATACGAAATGTACGAAGGTTCCAAAAAACAAAAAGATTAAATGCCGAATTGAAATGAGCTTAAGTATCCGGGAAATTAATTTCAAAAATATCCCTTAAAGTTATCTTAAACCAAAAACTTTAATCCGCAAAAATTATCCCAGGTCGAGTTTTGGCAAATAAAGAAACTTCGTAATTTCTTTTTAGATTAAGCCAAAGTCAGACTTATGTTTTTGTGTTCGGAAATAATTTCGAGCAATATTTCAAAATAAGTTTGCCCCGCGCCCAATTGCAATTCATCTAGTTTCTGCTGAATATATTGAGAATTGAAAATTTCAGGATGTTTCAATTTATTTTGGTAAAAATGAAAAGTCGTTTCAAAACCTAAATCAGAGCGGCTTTTCTCACTGTTTTTCCAAATGATTTCCAATTCATCAAAACCTTTCAAAATCCCAAATCCACCATAAAGCAAATCATTAAAAGCATCCAAACTATTGCCCAGTTTCCAATCTTCATTGCTCATTGTCAATCGATTCAATTCATCATAAAATGAACCGATATCTTGAAAATGATTTCCATCAATTTCTAATTTCAATTTTTTCATACTACAAAGAAAAGTCAAAAAATTCAAAATTTATTTGCAAATTTGTTTGCTGAATATATCAAGTAAATTTAAATGAAAAATTCAACCGACGGCTTTTTGGTGGGCAGGCTCAAAAGTTTCCGCTTTGCAATCAAAGGTGCTTTTTTGTTGCTCACTACTGAACACGCCGTTATTTCGCAAGCATTTTTAGCAATTGTTTTCATTATTGCGGGCTTCCTTGTCGGCATCACCAAAACCGAATGGATGTTTCAGGTTTTTGCCATCGGCTTGCTTTTGAGCATCGAAGGGCTGAACACTGCCGTCGAAAAATTGTGCGATTTCGTACATCCCGATTATCATCACAAAATCGGTTTTGTAAAAGACATTGCGGCAGGTGCGGTTACGTTTGCTGCCCTCACAGCACTTGCCATTGTCGCTTTTATTTATATTCCTTATCTCTGTGAAAAAGTTTTTTAACAATCGCTTTTCGACCCTGTTTTCCATCGGTCTTTTGTACCTTTTCCTTTCGCTTGTAGTCCGATCAGTTTATTGATTTGGGCAAGAAACGACGTCGATTTCAATATCCTTTCGCTCGTCAGAGCCTTTTGTACTGGATTTGTTTTCGACCTTACCATCAGTTTGGCATTTCTGATGCTCTACACCGTGTATCTTTTGCTGCTGCCCAAACGATGGATTGGCTCGCTTTTCGGAATTTTACGGCAAAGACATCAACCAAATGAAAATGGGCGATGAACGTGCATTCATCGGAAATTACAGAACCTTGGGCGAATTGAAAGGCGATATTTTCACGCAAATCAATGACCGTAAACAAGTACAACAATTCAAAGTAACCGACGGAGCAACGCTTTCTGAACAGAAAAATCAAAACAAAGATTTGGTCGACGAAACCGTTTTCTATTACCAAACCGCTAGTGAGCGTTTTAAAAACGGGAAGATGAAGGAATGATTTTAAAGCAAAACACCTGTCAGGTTTTTAAAACCTGACAGGTGTTTTATAAGTGAGCGCGGCAGGATTCGAACCTGCGACCGTCTGCTTAGAAGGCAGATGCTCTATCCAGCTGAGCTACGCACCCGATATTCTTTTATCTCTTATGGGATATGACGTCTGCTTAGAAGGCAGATGCTTCATCCTAATGAGATAAAAAAAGCTTTTGTTTTAGAAAAGCTTTTTGTCGGGGCGGCAGGATTCGAACCTGCGACCTCCTGGTCCCAAACCAGGCGCGATGACCGGACTACGCTACGCCCCGATGATTGTTAATTGCGGAGGGTAAGGGATTCGAACCCTTGCGACCCTTGCGAGTCGACAGTTTAGCAAACTGCTCCGTTAACCACTCCGGCAACCCTCCTTCGTTTTCGTAAATTTGTATGAACTTTATTCTTTCTTTTTACGAGTGCAAATATAGAACTGGATTTTTAATTTACCAAAACTTTTTTGGGTTTAATTTTTGTACTTTTGATTAAGATTAATATTAAATCTGATTTTAATTATGAAAAAGTTATTCTATACCATGGGGTTATGCTTTTTAGCATTGTCCTGTGGCTCTACCAATAAAGTTGTAACAGCTCCGCCAAAAGCAGTAATTACTGAAAAGGTAGAGCCTCAAAATCAGCCACAACCTACAGTCGAAATACGATCCGGAGAAGAATTTTTCACACAAAATATTGCAGATATTTCCAATAATGACAATACTGCCAGTTATGGAAGTATTGTTACTGCCAATCCTGTGGGCTATAAAGTAACCAAAGATTATTTTCCCTCTTTGGGGCAGAATTTCCGTCAAAGATATATTATTCTGCACTACACGGCGCTAAATGTTGATAGATCTATAACAGAGCTTACAGGAAAATCCGTAAGTGCACATTACTTGGTAAGCGATATTAACGATAAGGAAATCTATCAATTGGTAGATGAAGATAAACGATCTTATCACGCCGGAATAAGCTCTTGGGGAAAAGATAACAATCTAAACGATACTTCCATAGGGATTGAAATTGTAAACGAAGGATACATAAAGGACGATAATCCTTCGGATGACGATGGCAGATATTTTTACGATTTTAAACCTTATCAAATCGAGAAAGTTGCTGCGTTGGTAAAGGATTTGGCTCAGCGTTACAATATAAAACCAAATCATATTTTAGGGCATTCCGATGTAGCGCCCACCCGCAAGCAAGATCCCGGCCCCAAGTTTCCTTGGAAGCTGCTTTATGAAAAGTACAATCTCGGGATGTGGTACGACCAAATGGTGAAAAACAATTTGTTCAATCAATACCGAATGGAGGATTTTTATCAAAAAAATGAAGATCACAGTTTTATATTTCAGTTCCAATCCGATCTTAGTAATTTAGGATATGGAATTGAAAAAACAGGAGAATACGATAAAAACACCGAAAAAGTAGTACAAGCTTTCCAATATCATTTTCGTCCCGAAAAAGCCGATGGTTTTATGGATGCAGAAACTTATGCTATTTTAAAAGCCTTGCTGCAAAAGTATGCAGGATAATCATTAGCCGATTTTATAATAAATTTGTAGAATGATATTTTTCATTCGACCTTATACTGTGCTTTAAAATTTAAAAAAACAAAAATGCAAAGCTTAGAAAAGACTAAGATATACAACTACGAAACTTTCCCGAACGATCCCAACGAAGTGAGAATTTACACTTTGGAAAATGGTTTAAAAGTTTATTTAGCTCAAAATTTCAATGCGCCGCGCATTCAAACTTATATTCCCGTTCGCACCGGTTCCAATAACGATCCCAAAGACAATACCGGCTTGGCGCACTATCTGGAACACATGATGTTTAAAGGTTCTTCATTGTTGGGAACTACCAATTGGGAAAAAGAAAAAGTCCTTTTAGATCAAATTTCGGCATTGTATGAAAAACACAAAGCAGAAACCCATCCGGAAAATAAAAAACAAATTTATAAAGAAATAAATCGTATTTCTCAGGAAGCTTCCCAATACGCTTTGGCGAACGAATACGATAAACTGATGGCTTCCATTGGTGCTTCGGGAACCAATGCACACACTTGGCTGGACGAAACGGTATATAAAAACAACATTCCAAAAAACGAATTGAGAAAATGGTTGAAAATAGAATCCAATCGCTTTTCGGATTTGGTGCTTCGCTTGTTTCATACAGAATTAGAAGCCGTATATGAAGAATTTAATCGCTCGCAGGATAATGACAGCCGCTTGGTTTATGATGCATTACTGAAAGCATTATTTCCCACCCATCCCAATGGGCAGCAAACCACTTTAGGATCGGCAGAGCATTTGAGAAATCCTTCTATGGAAGCCATTAAAAAGTATTTCAGTACTTATTATGTGCCCAATAATATGGCGCTGGTTTTGGTGGGCGATTTAGATTTTGATGAAACCATAGCAAATGTGGATGAATTTTTTGGGAATTTAAAATACCGAGCATTACCCCCAAAAATTAAAATTGAAGAAAAACCCATTGCGGAAATTCAGAAAATTCGATTAAAAAGTCCTTCCTCTCCGCGTTTACAAATGGGTTGGCGCACGGAAAGTTACGGATCTTCCGGATCTCATAAAGCAGAAATTGTTTCTCAAATTTTATCGAATAACGGAGAAACGGGATTGCTCGATGTTCATATTAATCAAGAGCAAAAAGCTTTGCGTGCGATGGCTTATCATTCGCCGTTTAAAAATTACGGTTTTCTAAGCGTGGCAATTCTTCCCAAGGAAAATCAATCTTTGGAAGAAGTAGAAAAACTGGTGCTTTCCGAAATTGAAAAGTTGAAAAAAGGAGATTTTCCCGATTGGTTAATTCCTGCCATTGTACAGGATATTCAACTGTGGAGAACAAAAGAATGGGAAAGTGCCAATGGTTTGGCAACCAGCTTGTACGAGAGTTTTATTAATGAAACCAACTGGGAAGACGAGATAAACGAAATAAAAAAAATAGAGAAAATCACCAAACGGGAAATTATTGATTTTGCCCAAGATTTTTTTAAAGAAAATTATGTAGTGGTTTACAAAGAATTTGGTGAAAACGAAAACCTTATTCGGGTAGATCCTCCGGAAATAACGCCGATTAAAATAAATAAATCGGGGCAATCGGAATTTTTTAAATCCATTTTAAAAGAAAAAGAAACGCCCATAGAACCGAAGTTTGTAGATTATTCTGAAGAAATACATTCCACAAAACTGGAAGGAAAGAAAATCAGCTTTGTAGAAAACCGAGTGAACGATTTGGCGCAGGTAATTTACATTTTTCCATTCGGTACAGATCACGACAAAGAATTGGGAATTGCCATTAATTTTCTGGAATATTTGGGCACCGACAGATTTTCTCCCGAAGAATTGAAAGCAGAGTTTTACAAATTGGGAATCAGCTATGAAGCCAGAATAAAAGCCGATGAAATTCAATTGGAATTGGAAGGTCCCGAAAATAATATGGAAAAAGGCTTGGCATTGTTGCATCATTGGTTTTCCCACGCAAACCCGAAAGAGGATATTTATGCAGAAACGATTGAAACTATTTTGCAAGGAAGAATTTATGCCAAAAAGGATAAAAACAGAATTGCTAAAAACCTTTTAAATTACGGGAAATTTGGCGTCGATTCTCGCGTGAGAGATGTGATTTCCGAAGAGCGGTTGCGCGAAATTAATGCTGCCGATTTGGTGGATAAAGTAAAGAATATTTTGTTTTTTCCTTATCAGATTTACTTTTACGGAAGGAATTTCGAGGAATTTAAGAAAACGATATCCGCATTTATATTACCGGAAAAACATACTGTTCCGGAACCCAAATTTTTCCCCGAGCCGGAAACTTCGGGAAAAGTGTATTTTGTGCATTACGACAGCGTTCAGGTGGATATTTACAACGTGGGAAGAGGAAATTTTGTAAATCCAAATTCCTTTGGTGCGATAAAAGTTTATAATGAATATTTTGGCAAAGGATTGTCTTCTATTGTTTTTCAGGAAATTCGTGAGGCTCGCTCTTTGGCTTATTCCACTTACGCGGATTATTCTTATCCAAAGGTTTTGGATCGTCGGGATTATCTTACCACTTATGTGGGAACGCAAGCCAATAAATTGATTTTGGCAAAAGAAGCTATGGAAGAGCTTTTAAGCGAATTTCCTATGGTGGAAAGTCAATTTTCCAATGCTAAGGAAAATGCGTTAAAACAAATGGCTTCTTCGCGGATTTCGCGGCGGAAATTGTTTTTCCAGCATTTAGCACTTCAGAAATATGGAATTTCGCACGATTTGCGCGAAGATATTTATCATGAAATAAAGGATTTGGATTTAAATGGTTTGCATGATTTTTACCGCGAAAAAATTCAACCCATTCGTTTTAATACCGTTATTATGGGCGACAGGAAAATTTTGGAACCTTATTTTTCCCATTTCAGTGAGGTAACGGAATTGTCTTTGGAAGAGATTTTCGGGTATTGATTTTAAAACCCAAAAAAAGAGATTTATGCTTGATAAATCTCTTTTTAATTTAAATATTTTAAAAGTATAATTGCCAATCCTAAAAGGATTTCAACCATCATAATGGTGTCGAAATATTTTCCTGCCGAACCTATTTTATATTTTGAATACAAACGACCCAATCCGGAGAACAGAACCATAATTCCCAAAAAATAAATAACGTTTTCCATTTGTTTTACTTGGATAGCGGCGTAAGCGAAGAGAAATCCCGCGCTGAAGTAAATTCCGCTGAGGAATCGTACCAAATTGTCCAAAACTAGTTGAGGTGGAGTTTCTTTGGGTAAAAAATTCATAGCGCCTTTCAGCAGGATATTGATTCCACCAAGGATACATATCAGAGAAACGAGACCTAATAAAATGCAGAGTGCTATAGTCATAATAGATTTTTTGTTGTTTTATAATGATGTTATTTTTTGTGGAAATGATTTGAAGTTTATGTCTGTGGAGCACAGATGTAGGTTAGTGGTTAGTTTTTTCTGTTGTTAGAATCGGATGCTTCATTTTCGTAAAATCTTTTCTATTGCTTTTCCTTTTGCTAACTCGTCGATTATTTTGTCCAAATATCTTATTTGTTTTGTTAAAGAATTTTCAATTTCTTCTATTCTGTACCCACAAATGACGCCTGTAATAAGTTGTGCGTTTGGGTTTAGTTTTGCTCTTTGGAAAAATGTTTCGAAAGTAACTTCTTCGTCGATAAGTGTTTGTAATTTCTTTTCGTTAAAACCTGTCAGCCATTCGATAACTTGATGCAATTCTTCGATTGTTCTGCCTTTTTTCTGCACTTTTTTCACATAGTGAGGATAGACAGAAGCAAAAGTTATTTTGGCAATTCGTTCGTTATGTTTTTCGGTTTCTTTCATTGTTTAGTTTCAAGTCAAATTTATAGGTTTTAAATTTGATATTCTGTTATTTTCGTGATTGTATTTTTCCCCGCAGATTTAAATTCTATGAAATAAGCAAAATGTATGATTTGATTTTTCAGTTTGATTGCTCCGTTACAGGCTCCGAATTTTCCGTGAGTTAGAATTTCTTCTATCATTAATTCTTTAATTTCGGGTACTTCAGAAAAATGCTTTTTTAAGGCTTCTTTTTCTTCAATAATGTCTTTCCCGACACGTATAAATTTGAAATCAGGTTCTATTATTTGTTCAGCTTCTTGCCAATGATGTTGAAAAATAGACACCACAAAATCTTTTATGATTCTTTTTTTGGGTGCGTTGTCGCAGTCTTTGGGAATGGAAATTTTCATAAAAACAAGTTTTGGAAGATAATAGGATTGGGGTTTTGTTTTTCTTTTATTTCGTCAAAATGCATTATGTATTCACGTAGTTACCGAAACATAAATATCCACTTCTGCGTCATTCCAATCCCGGCTTCTTTCATCATAAACTTCAAAATCGAATCCGAATTTCCGTTCCATATCCGAGTTCCAAATCTTTTCCCAGGCTTCGGTTATGCAAGCCGTCATTACGCCTTTTGCCGTCACTTTCGCATAGTTTTGCGAAGGAATTTCCAGAGAAGTCAAGCCTTCAGGAATTTTTGCGCTTTCATCCACTTTACAACCTATAAAATAAGAGAAAAGCCCATTTTCATCGCTTTCATAGTCGTAATAAACCGCATATATTTCGTTGCTTAACTTATTGGGAATAAGGTTAAAAATGTTATCTTTTTCAAATTGTTGCCATAGATTCCCACAATCTTTACCCGATTGACCGTTTTCATTTGTTGTTTTGTGGGAAAGTTTTAGTCCGATTAATCGGAATTTTTCTTTGTCCTTTTCCATTGTTATTTATCTTTTTAGAATTGTCAGTAATATTATCCAGTTTTAAATTTCACAAAAATAAAGAATCAGAAACTTCAATATCCTCAATGCAATAAAACCTTTTTATGGGGGAAATGTTCCGATTTTAATGTTTGTGTAAAATAAAACTGGTGTTATCTGCTGCTCTTTTTTAGTGTTATTCTGGGAGTGAATTCAATGTTTTCACATGCATAACTGTTTTCTTTTCTGTAAGATTTAAATTCTCCAAATTCTGTTTTATAAGTTTTATATCCCGTTTTTGAAATTTCAAAATCGGCATAACACCAAACAAATGGCAAGTTAAAAGGATTATGAAACCAATCAGTTCTTGATTTTTGTTCAAGTACAAAATCTCCATTTTCGTTGGTTTTTACACTTTGAGATTTATATTTGGTATATTCAATATATCCTTGTTTTTTATTTTTCCGGCTTTTTTCTTCCATTCTTGAAATCGTTGCATTTTGAATTGGTATTCCATTTTCATCGACAACTTTTCCGGAAATTTTTGCTTCGTAAATAACTTTTTGCGGATGGATAAAAAGCCCAAGAATTAAAATTCCCAAAATTATCAGAGTTGTTTTTATCATGCGCTTTTTCATAGAATGGAAATTATCGTTTTTCGGTTTTGCGTTTTTTGAAACTTTCTGCAACTGATTCAATTAGAAATGGATAACGCCAATATTTTCAAGTTCATGAACCAATAGAAGTACAAATATGCCGACATAGGTTAAACTGTAGTTGATTTTACATCTTCTGCATTCTTTGCATCCTCCTTTAGTTCGTAGATTTAGGATTAGTTTTCTGCTGTTAATAATTAAACCTACAATCCAAATAATTAATAAAAAGTAGTCATTCATTACATGGTTTTAAAAATAATCTTTGTCAGATAGCTTTCCCGTCAAAAAATTTGAATATTGGAATTTAAAAATCCGATCATTTAGGAATAAAATTAAAATTCCCAATATGAAAAAATAATTTATAATTAAGCTATTGTTGCGCTTTATTTGCATATAACTTTCAGCTTCAGATTGTTAAAATTAAACAAAAAAACAACATGAAATTGAAAATTATGAGGAAAAAGGAATTGAGGATAAAAGAGCGTTGAGCCGTATGAATCAAAAAATACTCTAAAATTAGAGTTGTAAAATTATTTTTAGTAAATTACTTTTGTAATAACTATCAAAACAATAGGATTTCTTAAAAAAACTATATGTTTGGTTTTTAAATAAAATAAAATGAAAAAAATATTTGTTCTTTTTATCGGATTAATCGGAGCTTGTCTATTGGCGCAAGAAAATTATTCTATCATGACTTATAACATTCGCCTTGCTTCGGTTGATGACGGCGAAAATCATTGGAACATACGCAAACAACATTTGGTAGATTTAATTAATTATTACGAACCCGATTTTCTCGGAACGCAAGAAGGGCAAAGTCCACAATTAAATTTCATTAAGCAAAATTCATCCGTTTACGATTTTATCGGAAAACCCAGAACCAACGACGAAAACGGAGAATTCACCGCCATTTTTTATAAAAAAGATAAATTTGAACTTATCGAAAAAAAGACATTTTGGCTTTCGGAAACACCCGATAAAATTTCCAAAGGTTGGGATGCAGATTATGAAAGAATTGCGACTTATGGATTGTTTCGTGATAAGAATACCCAAAAAGAATTTTGGATTATGAATACGCATTTCGATCACATCGGAAAGGAAGCGCGACGTAATTCTGCTAAAATGATTTTGGAAAAAGTAAAAGAACTGAAATCGAAAAAGAACGTTCCTGTTTTTGTAACGGGCGATTTTAATTCCATCGAAACCGATGAGCCGATTCAAATCCTTACAAAAGAACTGAGAAATACCCGAAAAATTTCAAAAACCAAACCATACGGTCCTGAAAATACTTTTACCGGATTTGAATTTCCGGCCGCTCAAGAAAAACAAATCTTGGATTATATTTTCGTCAATAATTATCCCGATGTTGAAATCGAAAAAATTAGAGTGATTGATGATTTTTACGGCGATGGAAAATATCCTTCCGACCATTTTCCGGTTTTAGTAAATTTTAAGTATTAATTTGAAATAACCAAACCTCTCAGGTGTTTAAAACCCTGAGAGGTTTTATATTGCATAACATGAAAAATTTATTTTCAATTCTAATTTTATTCATTTCATTCCAACTGTTTTCCCAACAGAAAACCTATTGCAACCCGATTAATATCGATTATGGTTACACACCGTTTGAGGCTTTTTCAAAACAAGGAAAACACCGAGCAACTGCCGATCCTGTAATTGTTAATTTCAAAGATCAATTGTTTTTGTTTTCCACCAATCAGGAAGGATATTGGTACAGCGACGATATGCTCGATTGGAAATTTGTTTACCGTAAATTTTTGCGCGACAATAAATATATTCACGATTTAAACGCACCGGCCGTTTGGGTGATGAAAGATACTTTGTACGTATATGGCTCGACTTGGGAGCAAGATTTCCCGATTTGGAAAAGTACCAATCCGACGCATGATGAATGGGAAATCGCAGTCGATACATTGAAAGTTGGTGCTTGGGATCCTGCTTTTCATTACGACGAAGACAAAAATAAATTATATCTCTATTGGGGTTCGAGCAACGAATGGCCGCTGCTCGGAACAGAGATAAAGGTAAATACAATGCAGTCGGAAGGTTTTGTAAAACCGATTTTAAAATTGAATCCCGAAGATCACGGTTGGGAAAGATTTGGCGAATATAACGACAACGTTTTCCTGCAACCCTTTGTAGAAGGTGCTTGGGTAACCAAACATAATGGAAAATACTATATGCAATATGGTGCGCCCGGAACAGAGTTCAGCGGATATGCCGATGGCGTGTACGTTAGTGAAAATCCGTTGGAAGGTTACGCATACCAGAAACACAATCCGTTTTCGTACAAACCGGGCGGATTTGCACGTGGCGCGGGGCACGGCTCTACTTTCCAAGATAAATTCGGGAATTGGTGGCATGTTTCCACGATTTTTATTTCGACCAAAAATAATTTCGAACGTCGTTTAGGCATTTGGCCTGCGGGATTTGACCAAGATGATGTGATGTATTCGAACACGGCTTACGGCGATTATCCGACTTATATTCCGGAATTTGCACAAGGAAAAGATTTTTCAAAAGGATTATTTTCAGGTTGGATGTTGCTGAATTACAATAAACCCGTTCAGGTTTCATCGACTTTGGGTGGTTTTCAGCCGAATTTTGCAGTCGATGAAGACATTAAAACTTATTGGTCGGCAAAAACCGGGGAAAAAGGAGAGTGGTTTCAAACTGATTTAGGCGAGATTTCGACAATTCATGCGATTCAAATTAATTATGCCGATCAGGATGCAGAATTTATGGGAAAAACTTTAGGAAAATTTCACCAATATAAAATTTACGGCTCCGATGACGGTAAAAAATGGAAAGTTATTGTGGACAAAAGTCAGAACAGAAAAGACGTTCCACATGATTATATCGAATTTGAAAAACCGGTAAAAGCGAGATTTTTGAAAATGGAAAATCTGAAAATGCCCACCGGAAAATTCGCATTAAGTGGATTTCGGATTTTTGGAAAAGGCGCCGGAAAAGCACCCGAAAAAGTACAGAATTTTGTTCCCTTGCGAGCCGATGCCAAAAAACACGGCGAAAGAAGAAGCATTTGGATGAAATGGCAACAAAATCCCGATGCCGACGGATATGTTATTTATTGGGGGAAATCGCCCGATAAATTGTACGGAAGCATCATGGTTTATGGAAAAAATGAATATTATTTTACCGGAGCAGACCGAACCGATGCTTATTATTTTCAAATTGAAGCTTTTAATGCCAATGGAATTTCTGAAAGAAGCGAAATTTATGAAAGTCCTTGATAATTAAAATGAAAAATAAACGATTCTCATTCAGAATGAATTTAATAAAATAAAAAAAATATGAAGTTTAAATTATTAATATTTAGCGTTTTATTCTTTAATGTAGTTTTATTTGGACAAAAGAAAGAAACATATATTTATTCGGTGAAAAATGGAGAAGAATTGAAACTCGACATTTATTTTCCTGAAAATATCCATTCAAATTCAAAATTTCCTACAATCGTTTGGATGCACGGCGGAGGCTTTGCCGGTGGAAGTCGCGATGCGCCGGAAGAAACCAGATTTTTTAATAAAATAACGAATAAAAATTACATTGCAGTTTCCATTTCCTATCGATTGACGAGAAAAGATGAACCAACGAGTTTTGGTTGCGATTGCCCTGCAGACGTGAAAATGGAAACCTTTAAAATGGCTTCGGAAGATTATTTGGATGCCGTTGGGTTTTTGATTCAAAACAAAGAAAAATTTAAAATCGATACCGAAAAAATCATTGCCGGAGGCAGTAGTGCAGGAGCAGAAGGAATTTTGAATGCGATTTTTATGAAAGAAAAATGGTTTGGAAATAAATATGCAGACCTCGATTTTGCCGGATTGATTTCCCTTGCGGGTGCATCGGTAACTGCAGCGGAAATTAATGATGTAAATTCTATTCCGGCGGTGTTTTTTCATGGCGCGCAAGATGATACTGTTCCGTATAAAACAGCAGCACATCATTTTTGTGAAGAAAATCAACCCGGATTTTTAGTTTTGAAAGGAGCTAAAACTCTTGCAGAAAGTTATAAAGATTTAGGAAAATCCCATTTCTTTTATACCGATATGAAAGGCAAACACGAAGTTTCCGGAATTCCTTTTGATTATATAGATGTTATTTTCAATTTTTTGAACACCACGATTATCGAGCAAAAACACCAAGTAATTGAAATTGTGAAAGATTGATTTAAATTCGGCATTCAATTAGTGGTTTCAATATCCAACCGTAAGTTTTTTATCATTTAAAACTGGAAATTTTCCGCGCAAAATATGAAGCGTTGAAGTCAATAGATTGTTGATTTCCGGATGTGTTTTTTCGCAAGGAGAATCCGACCAAATGGTTTTGGTTTTCCCCATATTTTTCACAGTGATTTTTACAAGTGTACCATCCAAAACGATACGATTTTTGTTTCTTTCTCTTTTTTCGAAAAATGCCGCATTTTCTGTTTTAAACAACTTTATCAAAGCATCGAATTTTGGGTAATCTCTTTTTTTAATTTTTGTTTTAAAGGAAGAATACAGTGAATTTTTCTCCGTTAAAATCTCCATTTTTTGCACAAGAGCTTTTACAGAATCGCTATTCATGGATTGATCTTGTAGAGAAAAATAATCGACTCTGTATTTTTCCATTTCCTTTTTATAGGGATTGTTTCGAGAAATGCTATCGAGGATTTTCAGAGTTATAAAATACTTTTCAGAGTTCTCTTTTAAATCGATTTTAAATTTCTGCCCCGACACGGAAGTGTTTGCCGCAATGCTTATTTGGGCATTTAGATTGTAAAAAAACAGAAGTGCAATTATGCCGAGAATGGTTTTGGTGTTCATCATTTATTGAATATTTATTTTTCATCTTGTCTGTTGCAAAATCTGCATTGTTTTTCAATTTTCAGTTGATTTTTTTTCGTCAGGTGTAAATACTCCAGTCAGCAGAGGTGTTAAAAGACAAATAATTCCTAGTATATCTTTTAGCAAAAAATCGCCAATAAAATTCATGCCGATTAAATAAATACCACAAAACATAAAGATTACAGTGATTAATTTATTGCCCCAAACAAAACCAATTATTAAGTAAGTGATTCCGATAAGGGAGAACATTGCGGTATTTATTATTTCATTTGTTTCGTTGCTGTAGTTAAAAAACCAATTCGATATTTTTGCGATTAGTACAATAACGCATAATGCGCAAAAAATTTTAGACAATGTTTTTTTCATTCTAATTGAGTTTTATGTTGAAAATTGTGGTCAACATTTATAGAATTCAACTTAGAGTGGGAATTTGGCTTACTTTGTGCAATTCTTTGTTTAAAAGAAAATTTAATTAGAGTTTTTCTTAATCCAATCGATATAATAATTAAAAACAGGATTAAAGAGAGGTCTGTCTAAGCCGCCCCAATTAAATGCTTTATGTTTAATTTCCAATACTGTTTCGGAGTTAGATGGATTTATAATTTTAAAACTAAAACTATAATCGTATCCGCCAAGATATTCGGGAGTGCTTTCGCAAATTAGAAAATTTCCAACCTGTTTTTGTAGATTTAATAACCCAATGTTATCTGATATATTTGTAACTTTATCCGTTAAGTTATTTTGAATAACATATTGTTCTAGTTCACTTTGTGAATAAACTTTTTCGAAACCTCCTATATTTTTTAAAGTTTCAATGATGTAGTTGTCATACTTTTCCATATTCACGCCGCTATTTTTAACATATAAAAATTGGGTGTACTCTTTGAGGTTTATATTGTTATCCACTAGAATTTCTTCAGGGCGTAATTTGGTGTCGGTGGGTAATTGTCCGGTTTTTTCATCGAGTTGTTTTACTTTTAAAGTTGGGCTACAAGACATTGTTATAACTCCAATTAGTAATAAAATAATTGTTTTTTTAACTTTCATAACTTGTTTTTTTAATTTGTTTTAATAAAATTTTCACCAACGAAAAAAGGATTGGCAATGGCAGGGCGAAAAAGAAATCGAAATTTTCAATTTTGGAGAGCAGAGCCAATTCTTTTTCATATTTTCTAAAATTAATAAAAAATACAATACAAAAAGCAATTGGTGGCAAAAAATATTTTGGATTTTATTCTTTCCAATCCTGATTAAATCTTAAATCTGAAAAGAATTTATAAACTCTTCTTAAACCAAATGTTCCATTTTGCCCGTAGTCTTTTATAGATTTAGTCTTTCCATTATCGTAAGTTATGGTTAAGTACGAAGTTGGATAATCTGTTACGCTTATGCTGTAATTATCTTCTAAATTGGGGAAATCCAAATAATTCAACAAATTGATGATTTCGTTGAAATGTTGAATGTCTATTTTGGCGTTGAATTTCCCTTTTATTTCTTTTTTGGTGAGAGGATTTATATTGTATCCGTCCGCCTTTAAAGTTCCTTTTCTGTCCTTTTCAATCGTTATATAAAACGCGGGACAAGTTCCGAAACACATGGTTGCTCTGTATTCAATTTTCTCGATATTGTATTTTTTTAGCTCGGCATTATACTCTATAAAATCATCGAAATGATATACGAGTTGCCTTTTTAGCAATTTTGGTTCTTCTTTAGTAAACCAAAGAGGTTGGCTCATAAAATAATAATCAATGAGCGAATTTTCTTTTATAACGGGAAATGTACATTTTCGGTGATCTCTTGTTAATCTATTTAGCTTTAAATTATTATCTCCAAAATCTAAAACAATAAAAATATTAAAATCGTAATAATTCCCAATCACCAGAATGTCTGTTAATCCATTGTGGTCGAAGTCGGCTTTATAAAACGATTTTTTTAAGTTCAAAGAATCCGCTATTTTTTCGCAGTAACCGTAAGAGCCAAATTCTTCTTTAAAATCCGAAATCTTTTGAATTTTAAAATACTTATAATTTTCTCCAAAAGAGCGAATTAAATTTTCGGCATCTTGTTCGGTTTTAATTGAATCTATTTTTGAATTTTGCTTTTGCGCAGAAATAAAGCTCAATGTTAAAAGAAAAATAAGTTGTAAAAGCTGTTTCATTTGTGTGTGGTTTTTAAGGTTTTCGGCTGGTGGAAAAAGTGATTTTATTTCTTCGTTTTGGTTTCTTCATATTCGAACATTCTCTAAGCGGCGCGTACTACTTCACTTGCCGAAGATGATTTGCCGGGTTGGACTTGTTTATTGATAAAGTTATCAAAATAATCTCCTAATAATATGGATGTGTTTTTGGCCATAACGAGAGATTTACCCAAAGATACCAATTGCTGGTGTTTTGTGCGAAATTATTTTCGGTTAGTTTTTACAATGATTTTTAGCAAAAATACATAATACAAAAAGCAAATTGGCAGCGAAGAGTGTTTGGGATTTCTAATTTAGACACTTCGGGTTTATTGGTGATGCAATGTTAATAGGAGTATTAATCTTCATCGTATTTTTTAATAATCAGTAACATATTACTGTAAGTCATTTTTGTATTTTCAATTTCACTAGCCAATTCAGGTTTTGATTTAGTTGCTTCAATTAATTTTTTCTTTGAATTATTGAATAATCCCATTTTATATTCCTGTCCATTATTATCAATTAAATAATCAAAATATTGAATGGAGCCATCATACAGGTTTGTAGAAAGGTTTCGATACCATTTTATTTTTTTTCCATCATAAACCAATTCTTTGAGTGTTCTTCCTCCATTTAAATATGTTCTATTATTTCCATAGAAATCAGTGAATTTTAATTCATTTACATCAACGGCTTTTATTTTTTCTTTCTTTTTGCCATTTTCATCAACCAAAAAAATTGTTCTATAAAAGCTAGCCTCGTTTATTAAGTCTTTCTGAAAAATATTGGTAGATACTCTCATTTTGGATTTAATTGTATCGTTGTTTTTTTTAACAATAATTGCGTCAAGATATTTTTGTGAAAATGCTAATGACGAAAATGAAATAAATATGATTGATAATAATTTGCTTGTTCTAATATTCATCGGAAGAGTTTTTTGATAATATTTGGATTAACGTTTTTTGGTTTTATGTAGCATAAGAATGGGAAAGCGAAAAACTTCGATAAAGCCCGAATGCAACAAAACCATTTTTATGGAACTAAATTAACAATAAAAAGTGGAATGAAATGGTTTTGCGTGAAAAAATAAGTTTTCGCCCGTGTAACGCAAAAACCTTATTAGCTGTTTTTCATTTCATACGGCTTCAAATTCGTTCGGATATTTTACAAGTCCGTTTATATTTTTAAGTCCATCTGTTACTAATTCAAGTGCCATAAAAATGTTTTTTGGAACGTTGTAAGGTGATTTTATATTCCATTTATCCGCAGGTACAAAACCAAATTTCGGGTAATAATGTTCGTGCCCCAACACAATAACTGATTTGTATTGTAGTTCTTTTGCTCTCTCAAGACCATATTTAATTAGTTGTCCGCCAATTCCTTTATTTTGAAATTTAGGCAAAACCGCCATTGGTGCAAGTGCCAAACTTTCGGTTTCATTTTTATCGTTATTTACAATTTTGATTTTTGTAAATAAAATATGCCCAACAACTTCGTTGTTCAAAGTCGCAACTAATGAAAGTTCGGGAATAAATGCGTTGCTATTTCGTAAAAGGTTAACAAGATTTGCCTCATTATTTTGTCCGAAAGCAAGTTTATTTACTTCGAAAACTGCATTAAAATCGCCTTTGTTTTCTTGTCTGATTTTTACTTCCATTTTTTATTTGCCATTCCTCGAAATCAGATACAATTTGGTTTCGTATTCCAAGGTTGTTTGAAAATACTGCGAAAACCTTTATAACTGCTCAACGTGGCTTCTGATGCTTTTCGCATTTCATCATTCGGTTCCACGGATGTTACGGAATAACCTTCGTCCAAAAAGAGTTTTGAAAATATTCCCGTCCCCGAACCAATATCTGCAATACGAAAAGCAGGATTCAACCCTGTCATTTTCACCAAATAGTCGATAACTTCTTTGGGATATTGCGGGCGGTATAAACTGTATTGGTTGGCTCTGTCGGAGAATCTTTGTGTGGATTTGTGTGGACGTTCCATTATAAAAAGGGATTATATATGAAAGCAATTTAAGAAAAAATAAGCGTAAATATTGTTTGAATTGGAAATTTAGATGTTTAAGCGGGTCATTGCAACATAAATGTATAGGCAGTGGTTTTTTTGTTTTCTGTTAATTTTCATTATAACCAAACTGTCTACTTTGTAAAGTTTCTTTCCACCAACTCTCTCTGTCAATTATGATTTGATCATCAGTTGTTGATTTATAAATATCGAGGATTGAATATTTGAAATTTTGTTTTATGTGATCAAAAGTTAGCCGTTTAAGTCCAATGTTTCCACCATGCCCAGTTTTTACATAAGCTCTCCAACGCCCTAAAATCATATTTTCACCGTATGCCGAACCAACATACATTTTACCATTTGAGATATCTGTAAGTAAGTAAACGCCTTTTTGATTTTGAAGCGCTGTTTTCCAATTATCCTTTTCTAAAACTCTACGCATTTCGTCCCAAGAGATATTTACCTTTTCATAACCAGGAAATAAATCGTTGTCAAAGGTATCAGGCAAAATTTGTGAAACGTAGCAGTCGTCGATTACGGATTCTGCGTTGCGAATCATTGTCTGTGCTTTATTTTTAAATTTTACTATTAAACGTCCAACATACTTTTCATATTCAGTTAAGTTTTGATATTCATAACCAATACCGTTTAGTTTATTTAAGTCCTTCGTTATTTGTCCAATATGAAAGAGTAACCAAAAATCTTCGGTTGGCTTGATTTTCACAAGTCCAATTGTGATTTGCCCGTGTTTATATGACTTTCTTTTTTTATAATTCCAGTATTGTCCTTCGAGCATTGTTGAAATATCCCCACTCTTAAATAGCTCAATAGGATTCCAATTCTGTCTAAACATTAGATTAAACCGAATCTTTACATTTTGAAGATTCTCAAGCCGTAATATCTCGTTTAATTTGATCTCGTTCATTTCTATATTTCTTTTGTTTTGGTGTTGTCCTACCAAATTGCACACAACTCTCAAATATACACAAATATTTACTCAACTATTATCAATTTGAAGATGTGTTCGTCTGAAAGCAGGTTACAAAAAAGCAGCTCCCGAAAATATTTTCGGGAGCTGCTTTTTCAATTCTAAAAATTTTACAGCGGACTTACCAAATCCAAAAACCAGTTTTTAATATCGCCTTCCAAGTGGGGAGCGAGTTTTTCTTCGCAGGTTTTGTGGTAGCGGTTCAGCCATTCTATTTCGCTTTCAGACAATAAATCTTTCACAATAATGCTTTTGAAGAACGGACAAAAAGTAAGCGTTTCAAATTCATAAAAACTGTTCCATTCCGTTTTTTTCCATTCTTTCACAGCGATTAAATTTTCGTGCCGAATACCGTATTTTCCTTCCACATAATATCCCGGTTCGTTGGAAATGACCATTCCGGGAAGCAATTCCACAGGGTTCAGGTCTTTGCGGATATTTTGCGGACCTTCATGAACGTTCATAAAGCTGCCCACGCCGTGTCCCGTGCCGTGATTGTAATCTTTTCCTTCTTTCCACAAAGCCATTCTTGCATAAGCATCCAGCTGAACTCCGCGGGTTCCTTTGGGGAATTTCACCATAGAAAGCTGAATCATTCCTTTTAAAACCAAAGTAGAATCTCTTTTAAATTCTTCGGAAACTTCTCCTAAAGGCAAAGTTCGTGTAATGTCGGTGGTTCCTTCCAAGTATTGCCCTCCGGAATCTACCAAAATGCTGCCTTTATTTTCTATGGTGGCAGAATGTTCCTTTTTGGCTTTGTAGTGAATGATGGCGCCATTGCCCAAATAACCTATAATACTGCTGAAACTGGGACCTACAAAATTTTCTCCTTCCGCCCGAAATTGCTCTAAGCGTTCCCCAATCTGAAATTCGTTTTGGTTTTCTGCTGCTGCTTGGTGGGTAAGCCAATAAAGGAATTTTACCATAGCCACGCCATCGCGAACCATTACTTTTCTAAAGCCTTCCAACTCGGTATCGTTTTTTATAGCTTTCATCAAATGTCCCGGAACTTCTTTTACTATAATTTTATTTTTCCCCGCAGTGGTATCGAAAATAGATTGGTTGCTGTTGGGGGAGAGTAAAATGTTTTGGTTTTCTAAAAGTTTTAAATAATCGAAAAACTGATGATAATCTCTTATTTTTACAAAGGATTTATCCATTTGGTCGATTACTTCGGGAGTAAGTTTTTCTTCATCCACAAAAAGTATGGCTTCCTCCAGAGTGATTAATAAATAAGCGAGAAATACAGGATTGCATTCCACATCGCTTCCCCGCAAATTTAAAGTCCACGCTACATCGTCTAAACTAGAAATAATATGAATGTCGGCTTTGTTTTCATTCATTTTTAAACGAATGGCAGAAATTTTCTCGGCGGCACTTTTGCCCGCGCGTTCTACAGGATGAATAAAAATTTTGTTTTTGCCGGCTTCACCTCGGTCTTTCCATATTTCTTCGAGTAAAGGTAGATTTTTAAGTTGGCGGTTGTTGTCTTTCAGTTTGCTTTCTAAAAGTTTCCAATTGCTGTGAGAAGTTGCCAAAGCATTTACTCCGATCATCGCATTTTCGGAGGTTTGCGAAATAATCCAATCGATATAATGGGGAGTTCCTTCCAGTCCGTCTTTAAAAAGGTCAATTCCCGAATTTTCCAATTCTATGGCGGCTTGGGTATAATATCTTCCGTCGGTCCAAAGGCCGGCTTTATCTTGTGTAATTACAACAAATCCCGCAGAACCTGTAAATCCCGATATCCACGCGCGTTCTTGCCATTCGGTGGGCAGATATTCGCTCATGTGTGGATCGGCGGAATAAACGATAAAGGCTTCTACATTATTTTTTTGCATCGCTTCTCTTAGGGAAGCTACTTTTTCTTTTGTTGTCATGTTTTAAATTTTGAGATATAAAGTTACATAAACTGCGCCCGAATGAAAAATAAGAAAGGAATTATTTTTCAACTTTTCTGTTTTTTCGGGATAAAGACTACCTTGCGCGGAAAGGTTTCACAATTTATTTTTTTGCATTTATTAAAAGATGGTTTTAAAGCCGAATAATTTAAAATCTAAATTATTATTCAAAAAAAATCCGCTTCAACAGCGGATTTAGGTTAATAAGATTTTTGCATTTTTATCAAGAGAATATTTCCTTTGTAAAGTTCCAATGTATTTTTTTTGATTACATATTTGTCGGCGGATTCTATCATTTCGATGAAATTGCGTTCGTAATTCATGTCCATACTGGGGCACATCATTTTGGTAGAAGCAATATCCTTTACATCGAAATCTCCGTTGGACGAACGGATTACAACATTTTGACTGAATATTTTGTTGCAACCTGCATTTCCGCTCATTCCTTCCTCGGGGGTAAAGCTGATATACGGTTTTGCATTGGTGTTGGCATTGTCTATAACTTCCCATTTTGTGTTGGAAAGAGAAGATTGTGGTTTTCCCAAATCCGAAAGATTTCCAATGCTTTTGATGGCACTACACGAAGTAATGCTAAATAATATAGAAAGGGCTGCGGCGCCAAATAACTTTTTCATGAGTAGATATTTTGGTTTTGTGGAAGTGTAAAAGTACTACTTTTTATTAAATTTTTTGTTTTTTTATGAACGCAGTTCTGCACCGAAATTTTTCTCATACGTTTTGATGAGCTTGTTCATAATAGCATTAATCTCTTGCTCTTCCATTGTTTTTTCTTTGTTTAAAATTTCAAAACTAAGGGCATAGGATTTTTTACCTTCCGGCAAGTTTTTCCCTTCATAAACATCGAAAAGTTGAACTTTTTGCAAGTATTTAGAACTTCCTTTGGTGGCGCGAAGCAAGTCGTTGTAGGTTACCGATTTGTCGATTAACAATGCTAAATCACGGCGAAGCGCATTGAATTTTGGAATGTCCACAAACTTGAAGTTTCCTTTTTTTCTCAATTCTTGACAAGTTTCCAATTCTATTTCTGCGTAAAAAACCGGTTGTTCTATGTCTGCTTTCTTCAGATAGGTTTTGCTTACAATTCCTATTCGAGCTAAGGTTTTATCTTGAGAAGTGATTTCTAAAGCTTCGGAAAAACGAGCGTCTTCATAACCTTTTTCGTAGGTTTCAAGATTCAGTTTTTGTAAAAGAAATTGTACCATTCCTTTAAGCTGAAAAAAATCGGTAGTGGTGTGGGGCGTTTGCCAATTTTCCTCGTACTGATTTCCGGTGATTAAAAGCGCCAGTTGTTTTCTCTCTTGGAAACCTTTGTTTTTAAAATAAATTTTCCCGAATTCAAAGAACTTTAAATTCGATTTTTTTCGCTTAATATTATAATCGGCATTTTGCAACAAACCTTCCAGTAAAGATTGGCGCATGCTGCTAAGCTCTTTGCTTAAAGGATTTAGCAAAGTTACGGCATCTTGTTTTTCAATTTCCGAAACAAGTGAATTATTCAGAACTTCATAAAAACCATTGGATTGAAGATTTCTTGCCCAAAAATTTTCCAAATAACTTTCATTTTCCAAATCTAATTTTACAGGAGTAAAAGAAATTTTATCTTCAGAAACAATATTGTTGTAGCCATAAACGCGCAAAATCTCTTCTATTACATCGATTTCGCGGGTTACATCCGTTCGGTAGGAGGGAACTTGCAATTCCAATTCATCTTCGGATTCTTTGTTTATCGCAATTTCCAAAGAATTTAAAATGGATTTTACGGTTTCTTTTTTTAAGCTAACGCCCAAAATTTGGTTCAATTTAGAATAACGGAATTTCACATCGAAATCCTGAATTTCTTTAGGATAAAATTCCAAAATATTTCCTGTTAATTTACCACCTGCAATATCTTCCATCATTTTTGCGGCAATCAGCAGAACATCTCGGGTAATTTTGGGATCGATTCCTCTTTCGAAACGGAAAGAAGCATCTGTGTTCAAAGCATGGGCTTTGGCGGCTTTTCGAACAGCTACCGGATTGAAATAAGCGCTTTCTAAAAATATAGAAGTGGTATTCTCGGTAACTCCGGAATTTTCACCACCAAAAACTCCGGCAATGCACATGGGATTTTGTGCACCGTCTTTTATCATAATTTCTTTTCCGTTCAAGGTGCGTTTTTCGCCATCCAAAGTGGTGAAGGAAGTACCTTTTTCTGCGGTTCCTACTTTTATGGTGTGCCCGGAAATTTTTTCGGTATCGAAAGCGTGTAGCGGTTGCCCATAAGCGTGAAGAATGTAGTTGGTAATATCCACCACATTGTTGATGGGATTTAATCCAATGGCTTTTAAATAGTTTTTTAGCCAATCGGGAGATTCTTCCACTTTTAGATTTTCGATGACTGCCCCCACATATCTCGGCGTTAGATTTTCATCCTCAATTTCGATTTTAAAATCGTGTTGTCCGATAGATTTTATTTCGGGAATTTCTAAATTTTGAAATTTATAAGGAATTTGATTTACCTCTAAAAAAGCTTTTAAATCTCTTGCTACACCATAATGAGACATGGCATCGGCGCGGTTGGGTGTAAGTCCTATTTCGTAAACTTGGTCGTGGGTTATGGAGTAATAATCGGAGAGTGGTTTTCCTATTTCATAATCATCGGGAAGCACCATAATTCCGGCGTGGCTTTTTCCTAAACCTATTTCATCTTCGGCGCAAATCATACCTTCGGAAGTTTCGCCGCGAAGTTTTGCTTTTTTTATCGTGAAAGATTCTCCATCTGCCGAGTAAAGTGTAGTTCCCACAACGGCTACAGGGACAATTTGGCCGGCGGCCACATTTGGCGCGCCACAAACGATTTGCAAAGGTTGTTCTTCGCCAACATCTACGGTGGTAACTTTTAATTTATCGGCGTTGGGATGTTTTTCACAAGTTAAAACTTTTCCTACTTTTATTCCTTTCAAACTTCCTTTTATGGATTCAAAAGAATCGACACCTTCAATTTCCAATCCTAAATCGGTAAGAATTACTTCGATTTTCTCTACGGGTAAATCTGTGTTTATGAAAGTTCTAAGCCATTTATCGGAAATTTTCATCTTTTCGTAAAGTTATTTTTAGTTTAAATTTCAATTTTAAAAGAAAAAGCTCCAGCCTTTTTTCGATTAGTTTTGTTAATTTTCAACCAACCGAAGAGAGGTGAAGCCATTTTTAGATTTATATTTTTTATAATCCAATAACGGGCATGGAAAGCATTAAAATACTTTCGTCTTCCTCCAAACCATCTACGGGTTCTATAATTCCCGGGCGATTGGGTTGAGACATTTTCATCGTAATATCGTCGGAAGTAAGCACCGATAGCATTTCGGTTAAAAATTTGGAACTGAAACCGATGTTGATATCTTCTCCATTGTAATCACAAGGAATTTGCATATCTGCTTTGTTGGCAAATTCGGTGTCTTCTGCGTGAAGATAAAGGATATTTCCGGAGAGTTTAAACCGAACTTGGTTGGTAGATTTGTTGGAGAAAATGGAAGCTCTGCGAATGGAGCTCAACAATAAATTTCTGTTGATGGTTAAAACATTCGGGCTTTCTTTTGGAATTACCGCGTTGTAATTGGGGTATTTTCCATCGATCAGGCGGCAAATCCAAATGTTATTTTCAAAGCTGAATTTCGCCATATTTTCGTTTACTTCTATCAACACATCGCTGTCGAAATTTGCAAGGATATTTTTGAAAATTGCCAAAGGTTTTTTAGGCATGATGAATTGAATTTCATCTTTTGTCTTGATGTCCTTGCGGTTGTAAACTACCAAACGATGAGAATCGGTGGCTACAAAATTTGCTTCATCGCTGTTGAACTGGAAAAGCACTCCGGTCATCACAGGACGAAGAGAATCGTTGCTGGTAGCAAAAAGCGTATTTACCATAGCTTCTTCCAAAATGCCGGAAGAGACTTCTATACTGTTGGATGCATCGAAATCGGGCAACTCGGGATAATCGTCCACATTATCTAAAGCAACAAAGTAATTGTCTTTTTCATCTAAAATTTCGAGGATATTTCCAATTTCGTTTTCGGATTCTTTTTCTACAAAAGTCAAAGGTTGCTCGCCAAAGGATTTTATAACGTCCATGAACATTTTTGCAGGAACTGCAATTTTCCCATCGTCTTGAGATTTTACATCGATGGAGGTAATAAGAGTTGTTTCTCCGTCGGAGGCTGTAATTTTCAATGTTTCGTCTTTTACATCGAAAAGAAAGTTTTCAAGAATGGGGCGGGAAGGCGAGTTGGAAATAACTCCACTTACGCTCTGTAATGCTTTTTGTAATTCGCCACTGGCAGCTATGAATTTCATAAACGATATTTATTTGCGTACAAATATAAGAATTCTTACTCCAATTTTGAAAAGAAATTAAGAATACGTTACACTCAACCACAGGAGGCTTTAAAGCGAATAAACAATGAGAAGAATTTCACGAAGCAAAATGTTTACTTTTTGAACCCGTAGTGCATTATTAGACGATATTAATTTTCAGGTTATTGATATTCCTGTTAAACACAAATTTATTCAAATATTGAATAGTCGTAAGGGTTGTTATTTTTGCCAATATTCTTGTTTTAAATCC
>Ga0222429_100231_pt1 | contig 70427 bp, 79 predicted proteins | sample 1B50Ametagenome_FD_182475 | JGI IMG/M metagenome (GOLD analysis project Ga0222429, IMG submission 182475) | Enriched microbial communities from leaf-cutter ant dump, University of Wisconsin, Madison, United States - 1B50A (version 2) | ecosystem: Environmental > Terrestrial > Nest > Insects nest...
GGACGTGGAAGAGAACCCGCTCATTATCTATACGCACATAACGATGGCCTACGAGATACCTTGGCAGCGCGTGCACGAATTGGCCAAAGAGGCCTGCAACAGGGTGGAACTGCTCGAGAAACAACCAGAGCCGTTCATCCTCCAAACCAGCCTTGACGACTTCTATGTGACCTATCAGGTAAACGCCTACACGCGAAACTCGCACCGACAGCCATTCATCTATTCGGAGCTGCACAAAAACATACTCGACGTATTCCACGAAGCCGGTATTGAGCTTTTATCGCCACATTTCCGGTCGGTGCGCGACGGGTCGGCCTTGGATATGCCTCCTCCACGTAAAAAAGAAGATAAATAACACCCGTTGTGCATTATGTACGCTTCTTTGTCATCTCCGAATACCTTCGCATTAGCGTCAACTTAAGTAAACTATATTGTCATTCCGACGAGGTACGAGGAGGAATCTATGGACATAGAAGATTCTCCCTACTCATCCATAGATTACCTTCGGTGAGCACGCAGGCTCGGTTCCCCTAACATGACAATAGAGCGGTTTTTATTTGATAATGCACAATGGGTATAAATAACGTAAACTCATGTTAAGCTGTTATCATCAAACCACTACCATCGCCTGTGGCGAGGCACGGCGTGGTTATTTCTAAGTCCGTAGGACTGAAATGATGATAGAATAATCGAATTCCGGTTAAAAAAGCCGTGCAGCGTCTCGCCAAAAGCGATGATAGCGGGGACATGATTTGCATCCCTAATTCATGTTATATTTATAAAAAAATAGGTGTTATTTTGTTAATATTAAAATACTAAACCGTTTTTAGCTTTTGTTTTTATCAAATTTTAAATTTCTTTTGTTTTTAGCCTGTTATTCTTCCTATGTTTGCAACGCAATCTTGATAACAAATTATGATACATTCATTGGCTTTTGAGACAGAGATCGAAAGTTATAACCAGAAGCAGAACGCGGCCATCGAGCTTATCCAAGTCGTGGGCCACCTATGGCTGAACCAGTCTATCGAATTGGTTCTTTTCCGTAACCAGCTGCTCGACCGTCGGGCCAGCGTTGTATTGCGCTTGCACCGTGCGAGCGAGACATTGACCGGAGAAGCCCTGCATATCCAAGAAACCTTAGTCGTTGCACGTGCCATCTCTTCGCTGAACCTGTCTCCCGCGCGTATAGACATTGGGAAGCTAGCGTTGAAAGTGCGCGAGCGGGCCTTGCGAGATGAGGACGTTGCGGACTATTTGCGCCACGAACTGGCCGGGGCATATGCGCCGCACACGTGCGAACCCAGAGACGTGGTGTTGTACGGCTTCGGTCGGATAGGCCGTCTGCTGGCACGTGAACTGATGGCAAAGCACGGGGCAGGCAGGCAACTGCGCCTGCGCGCCATCGTGACCCGCGACAGTGTCAACAAAGGCAACCTGGAAAAGCGGGCCTCGCTGTTGCGCCACGACTCGATTCATGGCGACTTTGAAGGCGAGGTAGATATTGATGCAGAAAGAAATGCGTTGGTCATCAACGGTATAACGGTCTATCTCATCGCCGCCCAGTCGCCACACGAGATCGACTACACCGCCTATGGGATTGCTGATGCGCTGGTGATAGACAATACCGGAGCGTTTCGCACCGAGCAGGAGCTGTCAACCCATCTTTTTGCCAAGGGCACCGACCAAGTGCTGCTCACTGCACCGGGCAAAGGTGTGCCCAACATCGTGTATGGGGTAAACGACGGGGAAATAGATGTGCTGTCGGACAATATTTTCTCGGCCGCATCGTGCACGACCAACGCTATCGTGCCAGTCCTTTCTGTCATAGACACCACCTTTGGTATAGAGCAGGGTCATATCGAGACTATACACGCCTATACCAACGACCAAAATCTGGTGGACAATATGCACAAGAAGTCCAGAAGAGGGCGCGCTGCGGCGCTTAACATGGTGATCACCGAGACGGGGGCGGGCGATGCGGTCGCCAAAGTATTGCCACAGCTGGCTTCCAAGCTAACGTCCAACGCCATCCGCGTTCCTGTGCCCAACGGTTCGTTGGCTGTGCTACATCTGCAACTATCTCGACGGACAGACCTTCAAGAGCTCAAAAAAACCCTGAAAAAGGAAGCTTTGCATGGAAAACTTGCCGATCAGATACATTACTCCGAGCACAAGGAGCTGGTCTCGACCGACATCGTGGGAACCCGCGCGGCAGCCGTGGTAGACGCCCCTGCCACGATCCTGTCGGCAGACGGCAAGAGCGCTGTGCTGTATGTTTGGTACGACAATGAGTATGGCTATATGCACCAGGTCATGAGGCTGGCACGCCACATTGCCGGGGTGAAACGTTATACCTACTATTAACAGCCAATTTTCAGTTTTATATATTAATTTTTGTGGAGGATGCCCACCCCAGTGGTCGTAGGCCGTTGGTGGAGGGCATTCCTTTTGGTACCAAATTTTGTCTATCCCCTCGTTAAGCTATCGGGTACATATACATCTTAACACGGAGCACACGTGGCGCCAGGTTTGTGCTAGCGCACGTGTCGCAGGTGCTTGATATACCTGAAACGAAGATAACATTATGATTTCATAACGATTAGATAACCGTGAAGTTATATGGCCGTCCGAACTTTGAAAAAACGCCAATGCAAAAAAGAACAATCGATGTTGCGGTAGTTTCGGACGTACACTTAGGCACCTTCGCCAGTAAGGCAAAACAGTTTTCGGCTTACCTACAGTCCATAGACCCCAAAATTTTAATTCTGAACGGAGACATTATTGATGGCTGGCAATTTTCCAGGCGCTATTTTCCGACACATCATATTATGGCCATCAAAGAAATACTGAATCTGCTCAGCAACGGTACCAAGGTCATTTACATCACCGGCAATCATGATGAAGCATTAAGGAAATATGCGGACCTGGAGCTCGGCAATTTTCTGCTTACCGACAAGATAGCACTAGAGATAAACGGCAACAAAACGTGGATCTTCCATGGCGATGTATTTGACCGGACGACCGAGCAGCAGGCGAGGTTCTGGGGCAAGCTGGGGAGCAACGGCTATGCCCTGTTGCTGGCATTCAACCGTTTTGCACAGTCCATTGCCCGCCTGTTCGGCAAAAGGCACTATTCCCTATCCGAGCAGGTGATGAAACAGTTCAACAATCGTTTTGTCAAGATAGAAGCCTACGAAAACAAAATCGCGGCGATTGCTATCGACAAAAAGTATGACACGGTTATTTGCGGGCACATACACAAGCCGGAGAAAAGAACGATCAGCACCGAGCGGGGAACAGTCTGCTACCTAAACAGTGGCGATTGGATGGAGCATAGCACAGCTTTGGAGTATTACGACAACGACTGGCACCTGTTTGAGTACAAAGAAGCGGAAGAGCCTGCAAACCAGCCTATGCCACATGTTGCCCGTTCGTCGGTGAACGTGATTACGGAAGAACTATTGGTTTATTTCTCATCAAAATAATGGACTATGAAAATCTTTTATGCGGTACAAGCTACCGGTAATGGGCATATCAGCCGGGCCATGGAATTGTTGCCTTACTTACAGCAGTACGGACATGTCGATATTTTCCTCAGCGGGAACAACAGCACCCTGCCGTTGGACGCCCCCATAAAATACCGAAGCGAAGGGCTGAGCTTATATTACACCTGCAACGGTGGCCTGGACTATTGGAAGATATTAAAGCATAGCAATCCCTTGTTGCTCAAAAAAGAAATCCATGCCTTGCCTGTGGATAAATATGATTTAGTCATCAACGACTTTGACTATATTACGGCAAAGGCCTGCGCACTCAAAAAAGTAAAGTCCATCAACTTCGGCCACCACGCAAGCTTTCAATCCGATCATACCCCCCGACCCGAACATAAACATGTCATGGGCGAGTGGATGCTGAAGAAATTTGCGCCGGCGGATGATTATCTGGGATTGCACTTTAAGCCTTATGACAGCTTTATCGTCACACCGGTTATTAAGAAACAAATCTTGGAGGCTGAGCCTGTCAATAACGGCCATATTACCGTATACCTGCCTTCCTATTGCGAACCGGAATTGGTCGATATATTTGCGCCTTTCAGGGATTGCCGGTTTGAAATATTCAGCAGGCAAGCTAGGCATCGAAAAGAAATCGGCAATATTATTTTTCTGCCTGTCTCAAAGGCCGGCTTTAACGAAAGCCTGATACATTGCGACAGCATCATTACCGGCGGCGGGTTCGAAACCCCGTCAGAAGCCATTCATCTGGGCAAAAAGCTAATGGCCATACCGATCAGGGGACAGTACGAACAAAAATGTAATACTGCGGCATTAAAAGCATTAGGCGTTTTGACGCTGGACGATATTGATGAAGATTTTCCCGCACATTTTGAGAACTGGCGGAACAATTATTCCGCAGTACAGATAGATTATAGCCAAAGCATTCCCCGGTGCATGGAGCGCTTGTTCAATGTCTCGTCGTCAAATTAAGTAGTATCCCGGTACGCTTCCCCTCGGCGAAGGAGAGAGGTAAAGATTGTACATTTGGCAGGTAGCACGTGAGCATTATCCCCCTCATTGAGGCAGGGCTGTTGTGTTCTGCATTCAATGCTCCAATTCTGTGATAATGTTGCGAACCTACGGCTCGCTTCACTTACTTTATGCCATTATTCTACAAACCTTTTACTCCTACGGAGTATTTTAGCTTAAAAAATCCGTAGGGATTAAACATTTGTAGAAAAAATAGCAAACAATACATACTGCGCCGTAGGTGCAGAACATAGAACACAACAGCCCTGCTCCAAAGGGGGATACATTTGGCAGGTAGCACATAGTCATTATCCCCCTCATTGAGGGGGGGCGCGTCGGGGTGAGCGTTGGGAGGGGGAGGGGTTCGGCATAAACTCTCCAAAGCAGGAGATAAAAGCTTTCATTTGTCTTCCTGAACGTAGTGCATTGCGGAGCAATCATTCATTCCTTTGAAAACGTACACAAATGAATAACGATCTAAATCTTTGTAAGTCTATATAGCTTTCTTAGATTCCTCCTGTTGTCGGAATGACAAAAAACGCAATGTGCTATACTTTGGGCTTTCTCAATTATTGTAAAACCACCTCCCCCTCCCCGCACACACGGTCACCACGCTCCCCCTCCAAAGGGGGATACATTTGGCAGATAGCACGTGAGCATTATCCCCCTCTCCGAGGGGGAGTGCGGTTGGGATGAGCACTGGAAAGGGGGAGGAAAATTTACTACTATACAAGCTATTCGGAATGTTAGGGAAGCGCATTCCGAACCATAGATCACGTGGATTTGCAACCCACATTAGCCCACGCCATCATTTCGACCACAGGGAGAATCCGCCAAAATACCCTCAAAAAGCTGTACATACTCCCTGCACATCTTGTCCCAGCTGAACAGCTCCAAGGTTTTTTGCTGGTACTGCTTCCCCAATTGGCGGTGATGTTCAGGAGATTGGATAATGGCCTGCAGTTGGGCAATCCAAGTTTCACTGTGCTGCGTAGGCAACAATATGCCGTTGATGTGTTGATGGATGGCGTTTGTAATGCCCTCAAGTTCCGATGCCACCACCAAGGTGCCGGATAGGGAAGCTTCTAGGCAAACCAAGCCGAAACCTTCCATATCGCCTTTAACAGGGATATTGGGCATGAGAAATGCCGTGGCATGATGCAGCAGGATCTGTAAATCTTCAAAAGGCACTTTCCCCAGATGCGTTGCCCTATGTTCCAATCTTTTGAGTTGCTTGCGGATGTCACGTTGATCGGTCGGGAATCCCAAAAACAGGGTAATTAACCGATACCAACGCTGAGGTAATAGAGACAGCACCTTTTCCCTCCATGCAGCCTTCCGGTCAAAAGGACCAACCATCAAAAGCTGAAAATCACCCTCCAATGCTGGGATAACCTCTTCAAGCAACCAAGAAAACCCTTTGCGTTTGACGGGACGGCCCAAGGTGATGAAATAGTTTTTGCTGTGCCGGAGGACGGGATATTGCGCATATAAAGAAGCCATTGGGGCTACGCTTTTGTGGACGATATACTGATCCACGCCATTGTTGATAACGATCAATTTTTCTTTGGCAATGCCCCTTTCAAAGGCGGCGTGAGCGGTTGCATCGCTCACTGCAATGATTTTGTCGAACGCATTAAACCTGGGCAGGATCTTCTTTTGAAAATAAGTCCAGGGAAAGACCACATCCAACCCGTGGAGGGTAACCACTTTTCGGAGATGTGCATAGCCTTTGTGGTAAGTAGCCAAGGCGGCGATCAATCCATCATTGAAGTGTATCAAGCCGATTTGGGGGTGTTTTTGGAGCTTTTGCAGGATACGGCTGTTCAATTTTCTGAAAAACCTGATTATGGGCTCTTTCGGATCGTATATAAGGGTATGCACCTTTATGTATAGGGTCGCCCCGTTGATGAGCTCGTAGGATTGTTTTTCCATGCCCCCGGTAGCAGGTGGATATTTATGGCTGACAAACAGGACTTCCTTTTCAGGTCGTGGCATAACGCAAATCTTTTTTTATGAAGAGCAACAGAACAAAACCAAGAACTATCCATAAGAGCTGACGGGCGCGGCGAAGAATGGACACGGTGATCCAAACCGTTCCTCCTGAAAGACCGATGGCGGCCAGCATAAGTTTATTGGCCATTTCTTCTACACCAAGCTGACCGGGCACAAATGCAGCAAAGCTTTTGAGGACAATGACCGACATATCTAAGAGTAACCCGCTCATGACGGGTAGATCATAGCCGAGGAAACGGAGGATGAGGTAAAATTCCAAGCTTCCAACAAGCCAATGAACGGCGGCATAGAGATAGGACTGCCAAAAAGCGGGGATATCTGTCCGGATATTTTTTTTCAGCTCTTTCAACATGCTATTAAAGTGCTGCATACGTTTATTAGGTCGCGATGAGGTGCCGGGTTGCGCCACCATATCCTTCCCCGTTTTGAGCAACCAAAAGAGGAAGCCGGCCTTAAGGAGGATCAATAGCGCTAAAAACAGATAGATGTAGTTGCCGGTGAAGGAAAGTATATAGACACTGTATGGTGATAGGAGCAACCAGATCAATGCCAAACAAAAAAGCAACAGTTGCGATAAAACAGCGGTGAGGCGCGAAGTGATGACACTGCTTAGCGCAATGGAAACAGGGATTTGATGGTACTTTAGAAATTCGTTTTTCAGCAAATCGCCCCCCACAATCGAGGTAGGATTATACAGGCCTATGGTTTCGCCCACCTGCCGTATGGCAAACAGCTGAAAAATGGAGATATTCCTGCGGTATACCCCGAGGCAGACATACCAGGACAACGTACCGAACAGGTAAGCGATAAATGTAACGAGCAAGACGTACAAAAATCGGTATCCGACATTCTTTAATTTGTTGCCGACTTCGGCAAAATCGGTTTGGGCGATAAAAACAGCCATTGGGACCAATACCAAAAGCAACAGTATGGTCTTAACTATCGGCGAACGCCAAGTTAATTTGCCCATGCCCATGTTGGAGAAGCAACCGGTGTAATGGCTGTCAACTGGTCGATATCGGTAAAATAGCGCTGTGATAATTTATCCCAGTCCAATTTTGCCGTTTCGGCTAAGGCATTTTCTTTAATTTCCGCTGTCAAACCTGGATTTTCAAGCAACCGAGCCATAAAATATACGTATTCTTTTGCGTTGTAGGCATGACATTTGAATCCCGTACGGCCATGATCGATCAAAGAAGCCGAACCGCCTTCGTTACCGATGACACAGGGAAGCCCCGATGCCATGGCTTCGGTGACGACGTTTCCATAGGTTTCGGAGGTAGAGGGAAAGACGAAAATGTCGGCAGAAGCATAAAAACGAGCAAGTTCCTCGTGGCTTTTTTTGCCCAAGAAATAGGCATTGGGCATCCGATACTGCGCTTCTTCCCGTGCTTTCCCATCGCCGATGACGATGAAATTGCAGTCTATTTTTTGTCTTTCGAGCTCATCATATATGTCGATGAGGGTGCGGATGTTCTTTTCCCAAACCAAACGGCTGGCAAACAGGATGTTGGGTTTGTCGTTTTGGGTGATGTGCCGTATCCATGATTGATCTGCTTTTGATGGGGAGAACAATTGCCGATCGATGCCCCGTTGCCATAGCGACATGCGCTCTTCCGCTATTCCCATGGCTTTGAGCGCCGTTATCATGGCCACGGTGGGTACGTATATCTTGTCGCAACTGTTGTAGAATTTTTTCATTCTTTTTTTTATCCATTGTTCGGCTGGGTAAATCAAGGATGTAAAGCGATGAAGATAAAAGCGGCTATAAGAGATAAAATGTGTATGGTAGATACTTAAAACAGGAATATTTCTTTTTTTTGCATAATTTAAGGCAAAAAAACCTAAAATAGAGGGTGTGGAGATATGGATAACCTCGGGATTAAACTGGTCCAATGCCTTTTCAAGCTTGAACCGCACCAGCTGTGGAATAGCCAGGCAGTAATCTTTGTTGATGGGGATGTTCAAGGTTGGAACTTTGAAAGATTTGAAACCGCTAAACGAGTCGGGGCCACTGCCGTAGACAAACAGGTAATCAAATTTGGATGTATCGATACGGTTAATCAGCTGGAACATGGTTCTCGATGCGCCGTCAAAGTCTTCTGTCATGATCTCTGCAAAAAATGCTACTCTTTTCATAGTCCTCCTACATTATAGGCTAAAAGTAGCCTTTGTATGTAAACAGCGTGCTAAGCGAACGTTATGCTTCTGTGAATGAGGGGTTAGCAACGTGTTAGCAATGGATATGTTTTGTGAACAAATAGGACATGAAACGGTAAAGATTTCTTAGGGAAGGGGTTAAATAGCAAGGGTAATTTTGGAAGGAACAAAATGTAATGCTTCATGTTACTGTACCTATCCTACGAGCGTCACAAAAAGCAATGGAACGTACGTATACTGTTCTTTTCGCTGTTTTGCCTTATCGCTTGGGCGCTGTTGCGCGCCAAGATGGAAGCGGGCGTGCAAGCGGCAACCATGGCGCCGATTGCACATGTGGAATTGCCTGTGGCGACGTCTGGCGAACTGCAGCTACTGACCTATAACATTGCCGGCTTGCCCGAGCTGATCTCCAGTGCGAAAACGTCACGTGCTGCTAGTATTGCCAGCATCGGAAAAAAGGTAAACCATTTCGATATCGTGCATGTACAAGAAGATTTTAACTACAATAAGTTTCTGTACCAAGACAATGCCCATCCGTACCGCACGGTGAATATGGGTAGCATACCGTTTGGGGACGGGCTAAGCACCTTGTCAAAATATCCGATTGTGCATTTTGAACGGGTCGCGTGGGCAGACTGCAACGGAGCGGATTGTCTGACGCCTAAGGGGTTCTCATTTTCAAGGGTGCAACTTGCAAAAGACGTGTTTGTAGATATGTACAACCTGCATGCCACAGCTCAAAACGATAAGAATGCCTGCAAAGCACGCCAAAAGAACCTGATTCAATTATTGAATTTCATACGGGAACATTCGCCCTGTAATCCTTTGTTGATCATGGGTGATTTTAACGCCCATTATGCCCATGGTCGGGACAACGTAAGCGATTTTAAAGAACAGATCGGCGCATTGGATGCGTGGGTTGTCTTGATGAACAATGCCGATTACCCGAAAGTCGATCCGTCCTTCCAAGCGAAACCCATTTTATCGTTGACCGATCGGTGTGAGAGCATAGATAAGATTTTGTTCAGAAACAGTGATCACCTGATTTTTACCCCAAAATCATACAAGGTCGAAAAAACACTGTTCAGCAGTCAACAGGGAGAAGACTTGTCAGACCATTGTGCCATCTCCATGGCAATGGACTGGACATGGGTGCATTAATGGTTTAAAAATATTTATTATCTTTAAACCATTGCATCAACCTTAATAAACCCTATATGGAAAGAAGACACTTTTTAAAAGCCTTGAACATCGGCATCCTATCCACAGCTATGTTGGATGCGAAATTGTATGGCATGCCCCTGACAGCCATTTTGCCAAAGCCATTGGACGACAAAGAATTATCTTACCATGTCCTCCAATCCGTAACCTTCTCTTCTGTGCGTCTGCAGTACCCGCGTTTGGTGGGTAAAAATGCCCGGCTCGATCTGCACGGTTATGGCCCTATGATTGAGACCTGCATCTTGCGCACCGACAAAGGGGCCACGGGATGGGCATCGTTGCGCGGTTCCAGAAGAGATGCAGAAGCCTTGTCCAAAGAGATCATCGGCAAGAAAGTATCCGAACTGTTTCAGACCAATATAGGCACATTGCAAGGAAAGCACATTCCCTTCGATATCGCCTTACATGATCTTGCGGGAGTCATCTTAAACAAACCGGTATATGCGTTATTGGGACAGGAAAAACCACACATAGCGGATTGCTATAGCGGTATGATTTATTTTGATGATCTGGAACCTGCCCATAAGCCGGGAGGTATCGACAAAATATTGGCGGAATGCCAATATGACTATAATCTTGGTTATCGGCAATTTAAGCTCAAAATCGGTCGGGGACATCGTTGGATGCCTTTTAAAGAAGGGTTGCAACGCGATATCGAAGTCACCAAGAAGGTAGCGGAGGCTTTCCCTGATTGCGAAATTTTAGTTGACGGCAACAACGGTTTTTCGGTAGACGAGTTCATCCAATACATGAAAGGGATTTCAGGGGTGAATTTATTCTGGATTGAAGAACCTTTTCATGAAACCGTGGCAGAGTACGAGAAACTGCGAAATTGGTTAAACAGCGAGGGGATTAAAACCTTATTGGCCGATGGAGAGGCTGATCCTGACCAGAATCTTTTACGGGAGTTGATGGAAAAGAAATTGATCGATGTGCATCTGACGGACATAGAGGGCTTAGGCTTTACCAATTGGCGGAAACTAATGCCCGAACTGCAAAAATTAGACACGCAGGCGTCACCACATGCATGGGGATCACTGCTCAAAACAAACTACACGGCACATTTAACCGGCGGTCTGGGTAACACCGTGACCATTGAAGGCGTGTCGAGCACATCCGACGATGTGGATCTGTCGGGCTACAAGTTACAAAACGGCAAATTGACACCGCCTGCCGCTCCGGGGTTTGGTATGCCTTTGCTGAAAAAGATATAGAGACGTGGGCTACGCTTTGCATAGCCCACGCTCGATTTTTATTTACTTCGAGTTAATATATTGCGTAACCGCTTTAACCCAACTTCTTATCCTACATCAATGTTTTGCCTATAGGACATGGGTATCTTTGTATATATTACAAAGAAAGGAGATATATGATGGCAAAGTCGGTCTTACATTTAGCTGATTCAAGAGGAAAAGCAGACCACGGGTGGTTAAAAAGCTTCCATACCTTTAGTTTTGCTTCCTATTACAACCCCGACCGTGTGCATTTCGGTGCATTGCGCGTACTGAACGATGACAGGGTAGAAGGTGGTAAGGGTTTTGGTGCACATCCGCACGACAATATGGAGATCATTTCGATTCCCTTGAAAGGAGAGTTGCGGCACGGAGACAGCATGGGCAATAAAGGTGTGATCAAGCCCGGTGAGATACAGGTGATGAGTGCCGGAACGGGCGTATACCACGAAGAGTTTAACAACTTGCCGGACGAGGCAGCGGCATTTTTGCAAATATGGGTCTTTCCCAACAAGCGCAATGTGCAACCCCGGTATGACCAAATAAAGCGCAATTACCAGAACCAACCAAACCGATTGGAGCAGATTCTCTCGCCCCATCCGGATGATGAAGGTGTATGGATTCATCAAAATGCCTGGTTTCATATCGGCACTTTTGAAAAAGGCCACCAGACAGATTACGCGCTGAAAGATCCCGCCAACAACGGTGTGTATGTTTTTGTCCTACGCGGCGATATCACGGTCAACGGCCAGGCATTACATACCCGTGATGGATATGGTATTTGGGATGTCGACCGATTAAACTTATCGGTCGATACCGACGCGGAAGTCCTGTTGATGGAAGTACCGATGGAGGTGTAGAGGCATGGGAAGGAATTGATTTCCACACCTCCCCCTTTCCAGCACGCTTTCCCATCGCGCTCCCCCTCAAGAGGGGGATATGGTTCTAAAGATTGTTACGTTTCTGTAGGTAAGAAGTAAGCGTATATCTCACCGCACCGCATGAATATTATGGTGCAATACCTGCTTGTGGCCTACTGTCCCCCTCTGGAGGGGGTAGGGGGAGGAATTGATTTCCACACCTCCCCCTTTCCAGCGCACCTTCCAACGCGCTCCCCCTCCAAAGGGGGATATTGTTCTAGAGATTCTTGCTTTTATGTAGGTAAGAAATAAGCGTATACCTCACCGTACCGCATTAATTTTATTGTGCACTACCTGCTTGTGGCCCGCTGTCCCCCTCTGGAGGGGGTAGGGGGAGGAAAAAACAAATTTCTATCTTTGTTAAAAAAGCAGTAACATGGAAAAGGCCGATAACACTAACTATTGGAACTATAATCCTAAGCTAAAAACATTTGCCATAAACAACCGGAATAACATGACCAAAGCAGAAGCATGCCTGTGGAAATATTTGTTGAGCAGAAGACAACTCATGGGATACCGGTTCAATAGACAAAGGCCGGTAGGTAATTATATCGCTGATTTTCTATGTAAAGAACTGATGTTAATTATCGAAGTCGATGGACTTTCGCATCAATTTGAAGACGTGGCCAAAAATGACAAAACAAGAGAACGTGATTTACAGGCAATGGGGTTCACAGTCATCCGGTTTAATGATGAGGAAGTACTGCATAATATGGAGAACGTGGAACGAACGTTAATCCATTATATTGAAAAGCAAAGAAACAGATGACCTCCCCCTTTCCAGCGCACCTTCCAACGCGCTCCCCCTCCAAAGGGGGATTGTTCTAAAGGTTCTTGCTTTTATGTAGGTAAGAAATAAGCGTATACCTCACCGTACCGCATGAATTTTATGGTGCAATACCTGCTTGTGGCCTACTGTCCCCCTCTGGATGGAGTAAGGAGGAGGAATTGATTTCCACACCTCCCCCTTTCCAGCGCACATTCCCAACGCGCTCCCCCTCAAGAGGGGGATATTGTTCTTAAGATTCTTGCTTTTATGTAGGTAAGAAGTAAGCGTATACCTCACCGTACCGCATGAATTTTATGGTGCAATACCTGCTTGTGGCCTACTGTCCCCCTCTGGAGGGGGTAGGGGGAGGAATTGATTTCCACACCTCCCCCTTTCCAGCGCACATTCCCAACGCGCTCCCCCTCCAGAGGGGGATATGGTTCTAAAGATTGTTACGTTTCTGTAGGTAAGAAGTAAGCGTATATCTTACCACACCGCATTAATTTTATTGTGCATTACCGCTTGTGGTCTACTGTCCCCCTCTGGAGGGGGTAGGGGGAGGAAAAAGCTACCTTTCCCGCTCAAAAATCATCGCGGCGTTGCTGCCGCCAAAGCCGGAGGCGGTTTTCAGTAGGCGGTGGATTGTTTTTGTGCTCTTATGCTGTACGATGTTTATGTTTTTGGAAACCCCGAGGGCAGCAAAGCCGAGGGTAGGAATGCAGGTGTTTTGTAGCGTGGCTTTGAGGGAAACAACAGTCTCCAACAAACCGGAAGCACCCAAGGTATGACCGTAATAGCCCTTCAAGCTATTGATGGGTGTATCGGCCAAGCCGAGACGGTCGAACGCAATCGCTTCCATTTCGTCGTTATAAAGCGTGGCCGTGCCGTGGGCCGAAATGAAATCGAGACTATCCAAGGAGATAGTCGCCTCATGTGCAGCGCCCATCATGCTGCGGTACAAGCCCTCTCCGGTGCGTGAAGGTCCTGAAATATGGTTGGCATCGTTGATGGCACTTTCGCCTAAGATACGGAAGCTTCCTCTTTTCTTGGACACATATACGCAAGCCGCGGCTTCGCCCAGGGATACGCCCGCCCGGTCCTGATCAAAAGGTTTGCAGGGAAAAGGGCTCATGGCCTGAAAAGCTTGAAAACCCGACACCACAAAATCGGTCAGCGCATCTGCGGCCAATACAAAGGCATCGGTGTACACGCCCATCTGTATCATTCTTTTGGCAACAGACAAAGCCAATAATCCGGATACACAGGCATGGGAGACCACAATAGGCTCTGTCGAAAACCCCAAGACATGTGCCATACGTTTTGCCAAGACATGCAACGTGGCTTCTTGGGTCTTGCCTTCCCTTAACAAGTTGATATTTCCTTTGGTGGTGGATAGTATAAAGCCCGTTTTTGAAGTAGGTTGCTGTTTTTGTCGGATGGGGTCGACGGCCAACAGCAACATCTTTTCCAACGCCGTGTATTGCGGGTCGGGAATCGCCTCTTGTAATAAGCTTTCGTCGATCTTACTGACATAAACATCCGGAATAATCCCTACATCCTGTTTTTGGATGCCTTTTTTTCCGGCCAACAGCTGTTGCCAATTTGTCTCAAGGTCCAAGCCCAATGGCGTAACCGCATTCATGCCGTGGATGAAAACCGGACTAAACATCGGACAGCAACCCTACCTTTCTTTTCCAGTGTAAGATAAAATCAGGCGTATTCAAAACAAGGTTGTTGTTTTCGTCGAGGAAGACCTGCACGGTCTCGCCCGTGCAGACCAATTGGTTTTGCGCATTGAAAATGTTAAAGCGGAAAATCATTTTTGCAGCCGGTGTATCCACGAAAGCGGTTTCTACGCGGGCTGTTTCGCCATAACGCAACGGGAGTTTGTGTTCGCAGGTGGATTTGACAATGGGCGTGGTAAAGCCTGACCGTTGTACGGTGAGGTAATCAATCCCGTATTTTCTGCCGAAGGCTTCCCTTCCCTGCTCAAAGTAGAGGATATAATGCCCATGCCAAACGATGCCCAACGAATCCACCTCGCTAAAGCGCACCTGTATTTCCGTAGATTCGCTGAGGGCCGAAGGTTCGTTAAACTGTTCTCTTCTTTTTATCATAGAGCATGGCGATTGTAAGCGTGAGCAAGAAGAACAAAATTAATAAAATAATTTCAGGCAAAATAGCACCCACATTTCCATGGCGGAGCAACACGTCGTAAAAAGCATTCAATCCCCAATTCATGGGCGAAATGGCAGACAATTGTTGCATAAGGGGCGGCATAATAAACACCGGCACCCACACGCCGCCAATGGCCGCCAGCACCACGGTCAATGTCGCACCGAAAGGAGCAGACTGCTCTTGGGTGGTGGCAATGGTGCCAATCAAAATCCCCATGCCGATGGCTGCCAGCCCGCTGAATAGCGCGATAGCGCTCAATAGCACAAAGTAACCGTTCACCTCAAAGGCATGCAGGCCCAGATAAGGAAAAACAAATATGCCCACCAACAGCATCAAGTAAAACTGGATTAAGCTGATGATTAAATAGGTGATGGTCTTCCCCAAGAGAAAAAGACCATAGGAAGTGGGACTGGTGCTAATACGCACCATTGTGCCTTGCGACTTCTCCTTAACAATGTTGATGGACAGTGGCACGACGATAAAAAAGATGGCAAATAAAGCCCACGCCGGCACGTTGTGCTGCACGGCATTGGGTATGGCGCTTTCATCGCCATTGCCCTGCGTGACTTCTTTGTATGCGATAAACTGCTGCTCGCCTAATTCTGTTTCTATATTTTCGCCCAATTCCTCTTGGAAGGTCGAGTAGATGGTCTTGGATTCGATGTTGGAAACGAGCTTGTCAATGGACATCTTGATGGCCATCTTAAAGGAAGCTTGTGCGGCCGGGTCAAAATACATCTTGATTTCCTTCGCGGTTATGGGTTTAACTTCCCGGGCTGTCGTATCGCCACTGAAATCAAATTCGGCCATAATCTTGTCCACATTTTGTTTCACGTGGGCGTTCAGGTCACGGCTAAGGTGTTCGGGCAGCACAATGGCCAATTGATATGCTCCTTGATGCACCAGCTCGCGTGCCTGTTGCTCCTCGATGGGTTTTCCCTGTAGCTCGGTTAGCAATTCGAGGTTTTCATCGGCTCTAAAGCTCTCCCTTACACGTTGCGAAATACTGCCCTTGTCATGATCGACGAGCAAAACGGATACTTTGTTGCCCAGAATGGAATCGAACGAGCCTTTTTGTACCATGGTGACAGCGATCAAAAGAATCATGGGCATCACAAACAGGATGACGATGCCCCCGATATCGCGACAGAGCAGGAGCAGTTCTTTTTTGATGGACATGCCCAATTTAAACATCCCGCAACCCCTTTCCTGTTATTTCGATAAACACATCTTCAAGGTTTCGCGCATCGTCGGCCTCGGCAATAAGCTCTTCCGGTGTGCCTTCCTTCCACAGTTGCCCCGACTCGATAATGCCCACACGGGAGCAAAACGATTGGGCTTCGGACAAATGGTGTGAGGTATAGACAATGGTCGTTCCCTGTTGATGCAATGCCATGAGGTAATCCATAATGGCGTTTTTGGAATGCACGTCCACCCCAACGGTGGGTTCGTCCAAAAACAGCACTTTAGGCTGATGGATAACGCCTGCCAATAGATTCACCCGCCGTTTCATGCCTCCGGAAAAGGTTTCCACCCGTTTGTCCATAAACTTCTCCAAGCCTAAGGCCTGTAACGAAGTGGCCACCCGATGCGTCAGTGCCTTGCCCTTCAGGCCGTACATGCTGCCGAAATACGCAAGATTTTCGCGGGCGGTCAAAGAAGGGTAGATGGCAAAGTCCTGTGGTACCACACCGATGGATTTCTTGAGGGCGATAGGTGATTTCTCGTAGGTGAATCCGTTGATGGAAAAATGTCCGGCCGTGGGTTTGATGAGCCCGCAAAGCATGGAGATCAAGGTGGTCTTTCCTGCCCCATTGGGTCCTAATAAACCAAAGATTTCGCCTTCAGCAATAGACAAACAAAGCTTGTTTACCGCATAGTCTTCTGCTCCTCGGTATTTTTTAGCCAATTTCTCAATATGGATGATGACGTTGCTCAAACTGCTTTTTTCAATTTTTTGAAAAAGACTTCTTCCAGATCGGCCAAGTGCAACAGATCGTCCGATAGCTTTTTGTACACATCTTCCTGATTGCTTCTCTTTTTGTACACGCGCGAGGCTTCCACCGCAAAATCGCGCCACAGGTCACCAATTTTGGTCATTTCTTCCGAGAGTTCCAAAAGTTGGGGATTGTTGATTTTCTTTCCCGCTTCTTGTAAAAAAGCTGAATAGATATAGCGAAAGCCACCACCGCCTGTACCGATCTCTTCCTGCATGCGCACCATCTGTGCCAAGTAATAATTAGCCTTTTTCACGCCAACCTTGCTTGGCCATTTACGAATGGCGCGCGCCACCATGCGCATACCCCGTACGCCCACGATCGGCACCGGTGCCAGCATGTCGTTGCAGGTTTTCTTAATAGCCTTGGTAATGGCTTTTTCCCAATCGATGTCTTGCGGAATGTAGACGGGGTAATAGATATGGCCTTTGGGTGCTAGAACACCCTTGGCAAAACGCACTTTCTCCAACTGCTCTTCCGTCAATCGGTGCACGGTTTCCATGGTGGGATCGCTGATAAGGTATTCGTTGTCCTCCTTGCCATAGACGACCAGATTGTGCGCATTGAAATGGAATCGGTAATCTTCGGGAAAATAGGGCAGGTGGTAAACGCCTACTTGCAGGCCCGAAGGAATGTTGTTTCGCAGGTTTTCGTCGAGTACCCGCTGTGCTTTTTCTTTATTGGAGAATTTCTGCCTTTTGATCTGAATACCCAATCGTTTGGCCATTCGGTTAAAGATCCATCCAGGGGCAGGCCTGTAGCTCAATCCCGGAGCGTGGTTTACTTTTAGAAAGGGCAGGTACACATAAAACAAGCCCGACCCGATGCCAAAGACCATGGGTTCGCTAATGTGCAGTCCCTTGTTTTTCAATAAATTGGATGCCACCCCGTTTTCACAGTGGGCGGTTATATGGTGTTCAAAATCTAATTGCATGAATCTCCTCTATAGTTCTTTAGCTCTGCTACCGAAATCTCGAAGGTGTCGGCATAGCGGGCAAGTATTTTATCCTTTAGTTTGGCGAAGACTGCGGGTTTGGCATGGCGTTTTATGCGCCATTTCCATATGCCTGTATAGTCGGATACGATCTGCCAATCCATACGGCGCAATTCCATAAAATACACGATCGGGCTGGCCAATCCGGCCTGCACATCTGCACGGGCCTTGTCGATTCGTTCCTGTATTTCCTGCATAGTATGGTCCTGCACGATGTTCTTGGCATCCCAACCCGTGCTGAGCGCCGTGGTGTATTCGCCATTTTCGTCCACGGCGTAGTAAAGCTCCCGGGAGCCTTTTTCAAAAACGCGTCCATTGTCCTGAGGTACTTCTGATTTCTTCATGGCCTATTGCTTTTTTAAAAACAGATTGATTTCCGCTGAAGATAGCCTTTCTTCACCCTTTTTTACGTATACTTCCATGGTGCAGATCGAATAATCGCCTCCATCGAATTGGGAAGTGAGGGTAGACTCCGTTAAAATTTCATCGCCCACTTGAGGCAGTGTATAGATCGCCAATTGCCGGATGCCGGAAATGAAACCGATGATGCGCTTGTCCGACTTGGGGTTGTAGTTTTCGTCGTAAAATGTCTGCCCCACGATGGACGAGCAGGTCTGGGCCATGTTCTCCATCAAACCCACTTCCTGAAAGAAACCATCTCTAAGAAAGATATTGTCTTCGCGGATGGTGAAGCAACACAAAACATGCTGTGGCGATATTTCCAAAATGCTGTCTACCATCAGCATAGGCGGTCTATGCGGCAAAAAATGCTCGATCGCTATGGCTGTTCTATGTGGTTGTGCAGCACTCATGTTTTGCTTGCTATGACGGTTTTCATCTGTGCCCTGGCAATGATTTCACCTGCTAATGTAGTGATAATTTTAACTAATGTGACACCCATAAACTCTTGTATAATGGTGACTTCGCTGTACACGGTCTGCCCGATGCGTGGCAATGAGTTAATTTCCACGCTTTGCATGGAACCGATATAGCCTACGGGCGCTTCTTCATTGCGCAGGAAAAACCCGTATCCGGTATGCAAAGCCACGGATTGCGCCATGTGTTCCAAGAGGCCACTTTCTGCCAGTCCCTGCCCGTCGACGAACAAGTGTCCGTCTTTAACGACAAAAGAAGATATCAAATGGGTTTCGCTATATTCCTCCAGACCGGACACCATGACGATGGGCTCCCGCTGGGGGATAAGGCGCAACAACAGATCTCCGGTTATGGGTAGGGGCATCAGCAAACGGTTAAAAGGGCATAAGCATAGGTGAAACGTGCGCTTTCGGGAACACAGAGCATAATGTGCTGGCCTTTTTGCAGTTTTCCAGACCGCAACAGTTCTTCCAACATGAGATAGACCGATCCGGCGCCCACATTGCCCACATCTTTCAGGTTCAAGAACCATTTCTTACGGGCAATCTCGATGCCTGCCTTGGCAAAACCTTCGTATAAGCCATCCACAAAATAATGGGAGGACACGTGAGGCAAAATATAATCGATATCCGACGGCTGTACCTTATGTTTTTCCATTGCTTGTTTCATGCTGTCCACCCCTTTGCTAAGGATGTGCTTGTCGAGCAATTTGGTATCTTGCTTGACGGCAAAGATGGATTTGGACAGCCACTCTTCGGAGGTGTAATCGGAGAAGGATTTTAGCGTGCCATCGGCCAGTTTATCTGCTCCGGCATACATGCAGGGCTCTAGTTCGTGGGCATAGGAATAGCCTTCCATCCATTCGATTTTCAAAGGCTGTGTGCCTTTGGGTTCGTTTTCCAACAGAAAGGCCCCGGCGCCGTCTGATAGCATCCAGCGCAGAAAATCTTTCTCGAAAGCAATGATGGGCTGTTTTTCCAGCTCCTTCAGATTCTCCACTTCTTTGTTAAAATGATCGGCCAGCATCCACGATGACATCCGTTCCGATCCGGCACAGACGGCATTTTGGGTGTTACCTGACTTGACCGACATGTAGCCAAATTTTAGAGCGTTCATGCCTGCACAGCAGTTGCCCGCGGCTGTATTGACTTCCATGTTGCGGTTGCCCAGTTCACCATGAACCATCACGGCATGTGAAGGCATCAGAAAATCGGGCGAAGAGGTGCCACAGGAAAGGAGCTCCACACTACTTGGCTGAAAACTATCGTCAAAAAGGCCCCGAATGGCTTCTGCCGTTAACGAAGCATTGGTATGCGTGGGCCTCCCTTCTTTGGTCAGGGCGTAATAACGTGTTTTTATGCCGTTGTTTCGCAGTACGATACGCCGTGCCTTGGATTCGCGGTCGTTGATCTTGCCCAGATAAGTCTCCATCTCTTCATTCCCGATCGGATCATTGGGCAAGAATTTCGCAATACGATTGATATATACTTCATTCATGGTCACACTCCTTCATAATGTACTTTTTCCCTCCTATATTTTAGAAAATAAAGCAAGGGATAAAGCAGCAATTCTATTAAATATACAATGGGCGATACAACATATATGGCAAATACCACATAATATTTGAACATACGCACCAATTGTTGCCGCCGTTTGGGGTTTTTCAGGATAATCGAGGACCATATACGAAACATGCGGTTTCCTTTTTGATCCATGGAAACGAGGAAAAACCTGTAATCAACAGCTCCTTGGGCGATTAACGCCTGCTGTAAGCCTTCAAAATTAGCGTTTTTTAAGTAAGGTAAAATAATTTTCCCAAATTTATCCGCCTCTTGTATCTCTTTGTCGGATACGCCCGGCTTGGGAAAGATGCCGTAAGCTTTGCGTTTTTTCCCGGAAAACATCCAATCCACAATCGTAACCACCGAAATCAAATTGTGATGGCGGTCTGTTAAGGCGATATTGCCAACAAGTGTCGCTTGGTTTTCCAGCAACAGGGCTTTCACCTTGTCTTGGGCTAAAGCCCACATGTTGCGGCTGCCACTAACGGTTATTACGGGTTTCCTAGCCAAAATTTGCCGTGCATAGGTGCTTTTCAGAAAGGAATTGACAGGAATGGACGGGCTGAGGTACCATACTTGGTAATGCAGCAGAATGAGATCGTAGGCCGTCTCCAAAATCTTTGGTGCCGGGGGGTGGATCTCTTCCGGAATCTGTTGGAAGGTTTCGGGAAACGTATTAAAAAAGGCATCCGATGTCCAGGGAAACGGAAAATGATGCACCATCTTGATCTCGTAGAAATCGATTTCCACGGCCTCGTCGGCCAAGAAAGGCTTGGCGATGGAGCGGGCAATTTCTGCTAACTGTCCGGATTGTGAATAATATATAAAAAGAATCTTTTTCATCGATCATTTCACCCCTACGGGGCTTTATCTATTTATTGAAATCTATTTTTCTATAATCATTTCGCTCCTACGGAGCTACATTTGTTACTCTTCTTTTTTCCGCAATGGTTCCCATCGCCAATTCTATAATCATTTCGTTCCTACGGAACTTGTTATTTTCATCCGTTTTAGGGTAATCCCATAGAGCTATCATCATTTTGCCCCTATGGAGCTGCTTTTCCGCAATGGTTCCCATCGACAATTCTATAATCATTTCGTTCTACGGAACTTATTGTTTTCATCCGTTTTAGGGTAATCCCGTAGAGCTATCATCATTTTGCCCCTATGGAGCTGCTTTTCCGCAATGGTTCCCATCGACAATTCTATAATCATTTCGTTCTACGGAACTTATTGTTTTCATCCGTTTTAGGGTAATCCCGTAGAGCTATCATCATTTTGCCCCTATGGAGCTACATTTGTTACTCCTCTTTTTTCCGTAATGGTTCCCATCGACAATTCTATAATCATTTCGTTCCTATGGAACTTGTTATTTTCATCCGTTTTAGGGTAATCCCGTAGGGATGTCATTATTATAGAATGGCAATAAAATACCGTGAAGCCCCATAGGGGCGACATTATTCTATCCAATTAAACAAATATTGCTCATCGTATTCAACCTGGAATTTATTTAGAAATTCCAAATACTCATCTTTAAAACTTTTCTTTTTATGGTGCTCTTCTTGTTTTAAGATATAGTTGTACACATATTCAATTTGTGAGTGAGAATAAGAAAATGCTCCATATCCCTCCTGCCATTGAAATTTCTCCGGCACAAATCTTCTTTCATTTATAAATTTTGATGAATTGCTTTTAATATCCCTGACCAAATCGGCGATGGACTGAGTCGGGGATAAACCAACGAAACAATGAACGTGATCTTCAACGCCATTAACGATAATAGATTTTTGTCCTTTTGCATGAATAATTCCTGCAATATATTTATGCACTTCATCTCTCCAGACTTTCTGAATCAGATTTTGTCTGCCTTTTACTGCAAAAACAATCTGAATATAGATTTGTGAAAATGTGTTTGCCATATTATTTCACCCCTACGGGGCTTTGTCTATTTATTGAAATTATTCTATAATCATTTCGCTCCTACGGAGCTTTTATTATTTACCATCACTATAGGATACTCGCCCCAAACCAACTATTGCAAATCTATTGTCTCGTTCCTACGGGGCTTATTTGTTACCATCATTTTCTATAATCATTTCGCTCCTACGGAGCTTTTATTATTTACCATCACTATAGGATACCCGCCTTCAAGCCACTATTGCAAGTCTATAATTATCTCGCTCCTAGGGAGCTATATTTGTTACATCTTTTTCTATATATTGTTCCGTCCTTCAAATGAACGAATTTATTTTCGCGACTGATTTTTTAATTTCACGCCTTCTTCCAAAAATCAAAAAAATTGAACCACTGCAACGGATATCTTTCCAAAATCTGCTCCACGCTTTGCGTGTATGCTATGAGGTACGATTGCGGATCACGACGTTTCACTTGCTCGGCCTTTCGGGCGTAGAGGTGGTAGTGCAGGTTGCGCTCCCGCATGACATACACAAAGATCACGGGAACACCGAGACGTGACGCGATGTGGAAAGGCCCGGCCGGGAAAACTGCTTCTTCGCCCAGCAATGGTGCCGTAAGGGTCTTGGACCCTTCAAAATAGCGATCGCCCGTAAAGCAAATCAATTCGTTGTTGGCCAGGGCATCATTGATCTCAAAGATATGCGACATGTCATCTTTGATAAAAATATATTTAACGGTTGATTTTTCCGCAATGCTTTCCATATAAGCTTTGATCACCGTCCGCTCCTGATCTACGGATACCAAATTGATCTGGAAATCGACATCAATATCGGCAAAAAACTTCTCCGCTATCTCAAAATTGCCCACGTGGGCCGAAATCAAGATACCGCCACTGTGGTTGGCAAGGGCTTCTTTTAGATTCTCGATACCGTCAAACTCATAGGTAAAACGGTCGCGCATACCGGAAGCAATGGCGATTTTATCGATAATAGTCTGGCCGAAAACAAAATAGGTACGGTATACTTTCCACACGGACTGCCATGCCGAATACTGTTGCCGATGGCGCAAGTAACTATAAATGCCCTGAAAGTTTTTGGGATAAAAAAGAAAATAATAAAGGGCCACAAAAATGAGCAGTCCATATGCCGTACGGACACCCAATTTTCGGATTAGAAATACAAATATTTTATAGCCAAGGAGTGTTCCCTTAGATTTTCCGTCCCATTGGCTCATCGTTTACCTCAATTTTTCGCCGCTATTTTTCGGGCCACCACATCGTAAAAATCCTGAAATGTCACCATCCCCGCAAAGTCAGCCTCTACCAGTTTCACACCAAAATTTGATTCAATGATCACCACAAGATCAACATAGTCCAAGCTGTCCAAGTCAAGTGATTCTTTCAACGACGCTTCTGGACTGATGACATCCTCATCCACCTCAAACTCATCCACCAATATTTCGTTTATCTTTTGATATATACCTACGTTACTCATTGCTAAATTTCTTGACCACCACTGCGGAGTTGGTTCCCCCAAAACCGAAAGAATTAGACAAATATATATCAAATTCTTGTTTTATCGGCTTAGAAACAAAATTTAATTCGCGGATATCGTCGTCAGGATCGTCTAAATTGATGTTTGGTGCGATAAAGCCGTGCTGCAACATGAGCGTCGAATAAACGATTTCGGAAGCGCCGGCCATCCAGCATTCGTGTCCTGTCATGGATTTTGTGGAGCTGACATAAGGCTTGTTTCCGAAGACTTCCAAAATAGCTTTGGCTTCATTGGCATCGCCTATGGGGGTGGAGGTGGCGTGGGCATTGATGTAATCGACTTCTTTAGGGGAAATGCCAGCTTGTTCCAAAGCGCGACGCATTGCCCGCGAAGGGCCTTCGATGTTTGGGGTGGAAATATGCCCACCATTAGACGAAAACCCGTAGCCCAGCACCTCGGCAATAATGGGTGCACCACGCTTCACGGCCGATTCATAGCTTTCGAGGATGACCGTGGCCGCACCGCCACTGGGCACAAGTCCTGTGCGTTTCTTGTCAAAGGGGCGTGAGGCGAGCTGTGGATGTTCGATATCTTCGGCGAATACGCCCAAACCATCAAAACTGGCCATGGCATAGGGGTTGATTTCCTGCGCGCCGCCACAGATGATAAGATCCTGTAACCCTTGTTGGATAAACATAAACCCTAACCCGATGGCGTGGGAACCGCTGGCACAGGCGGCGCTGATGGTCATGTTCACCCCGCTCAATCCGAAGATGGTTGCCAAGTTCATCGTTACGGTGGAATTCATGGACTTAAAGATGGCACCGGAACCGATCAGTTGGGTGTCTTTTTTCTCCCGGGCGATGTCGGTGGCTTCGATGATTGCTTTGGATACGCTGTCATTGCCGTACAGAATGCCCACTTCGCGCTCTTGGATATCGGTTTCGGTGAGCCTGGCATTTTCAAAGGCTTCGGTGGTGGCCAAATAAGCATATTCGGATTCCTCGCCCATACTGATACGCTGGCGGCGGCTAAGGGCCTTTTTGAGGTCAGGTGGGGGCACCATGCCCGTCAAAGGCGACTTGAATCCAAATTCAATGCGTTCGGGATCGACAACAATACCGGATTTCCCCTCGAACAGGGATTGTTTCACCTCTTCTAGATTCGTTCCTATGCAGGAATAAATGCCCATGCCCGTAATGACAACCCGTTTATTCATTTCTATATTGACCGCAAGCTAATGATGATATATTTCACTTTAAATTCAGAACAAAAAAACATAAATACTTAAACATCAGCAAATTTTTCATCGTATGCCCTTATGCTTTTTTCCCTGACCCTAAGATAGGCAATTATCAACAGTATTTAAAGTGCGAAACTTAGATCGTGTTATGGCATGGTTGCAAAAGAATATATTTACCTCCCCCTTTCCCGCGCTCCCTCCAACCGCACTCCCCCTCGGGGAGGGGGATAGACAAAGTTTGATACTAACTTTTTAAAATTAGAAAGGTTAGCTCGCATATATGTCTCCCTTTGGAGAGCCTGCTCCGATTTATCGGAGGGGTAGGGACTTTAGGACAAAGCATTGAAAGCAAGTACTTTGTTGATTTTTTTTCTCTCTCCCCCTTTCCCGCGCTCCCTCCAACCGCACTCCCTCTCATTGAGGCAGGGCTGTTGTGTTCTATGTTATGCATTCCGATTTTCATCGGAACAGGCTCTACGGCGCAATATGTATTGTTTGCTATTTTTTCTACAAATGTTCAATCTCCCGACAAGTCGGGACTGGCTCTACGGGATTTTTCCAAGATTTCAGCAATAAATACTCCGTAGGAGTAAAAGGTTTGTAGATATAACGGCATAAAATAAGTGAAGCGAGCCGTAGGTTCGCAACTTTGAAGAGTTTATCCCGAACCCGCTTTGTAATACGCGTCAAGTTAGTGCATTTGTTGTCATTTCGACCGCAGGGAGAACCCGAAGGCTCTGCGCAGCAAAACCACGAAGTGCTCACCGAAGGTAATCTATGGATGAATAGAAAATCCTTTTAAGCCCTAGATTCCTCCTCGTATCTCGTCGGAATGACAAACGATATGGGAACAGCAAAGCTGGAGGTCCGATTTGTCGAGGACACAGCTTGTCCCGAAAGTATTCGATGAGACATCTATTGGATTTGCTTCGCAGGGAGGTTCGGGGTTTCTTCTAACATCGGAATGACGATACTGTTTGCCATCAACTAAGAATAAATCCCCCCGTTGATATTGATGACCTCTCCGGTGATGTAACCCGATTTCTTGGAGGCCAGAAAGCAAACCAAATCGGCAACTTCCTCGGCTTCGCCGAAGCGGTTGGCCGGAATCAGTTTGGCCAGCTCTTTTTCGTCCATATCGCCGGTCATATCCGTGCGGATGAATCCCGGCGCTACGGCATTTACCGTGATGTGGCGCTTGGCGACTTCCTGTGCCAATGCTTTGGTCGCACCAACCATCCCTGCCTTCGCCGCCGAATAATTCGTCTGCCCGGCGGTACCTTTCAAACCGGATACGGAAACGACATTGATGATACGGCCGTAGCGCTGGCGCAATAGCTTTTGGATAAAGAAGTTGGTAACGTTATAAAACCCGTTCAATGAAATGTTGATGACCGAAGACCAATCCTCGGGCGACATCCACATAAACAAACCGTCTTTGGTGATCCCGGCATTGTTCACAATCACCTCCACCTGTGCTTCCGGATGGCGTTCTGTCCAAGCTGTCAGCACTTCGTGGGCCTGCTGCCGGTCGGCTACATTAAATTTTAGGATTTCGCCTGTACCACCTGATGCCTCCACCAAAGCCAGGGTCTCCTGCGCAGCGGCTTCATTTCCTTGGTAGTTGATTAAAATATGATACGAAAGCTCGCCCGCCAATTTTTGGCAGATGGCCCGGCCGATGCCCCGGGATCCTCCTGTAACTAATGCACACTTCATGTTTATCTCATCAAATATTCCTTAACCGACTGTATGGCCGGATAGAGTGGCTTATCGTCTGCAAAAGCAGGGATAATCTGACGGACATCGTCGTACACTGCTTTTGTCTTTGAAGATACAAAATTTTGGTAATTTAAGATATCAATGGCTTGCACAATCGAAATGATTTGGATGGACAACACCTCGAAAGCATTGACGATCACCTTATGGGTGATGGTTGCGGCATTGGTGCCCATGCTTACGATGTCTTGATTGTCGTTGTTGTTCGGAATGCTATGCACGTACATGGACGTAGATAGCGTCTGATTTTCAGCTGTGGTGGAAGTGGCGGTAAATTGTGCGCCTTGCATCCCGAAGTTGAAACCCAGCTTGCCCATATTCACAAAAGGAGGCAATATCCCGTTGATTTTAGTGTTCATCAGGTAGTTGAGCTGCCGCTCAGAGAGCATGGTCAGCCGCGTGATGGCCAGTTTCAGCTTGTCCATTTCCAGGGAAATGTAGTCGCCGTGGAAGTTGCCTCCATGATACACATTTTTATCTTCGACCGATATAATCGGGTTGTCGCTCACTGAATTGAGCTCGTTCTCGAGCAACTTTCCGGCCTGCTCGATGGTTTCCAAGACAGGGCCCAAGATTTGTGGCACGCAGCGCAGGGAATAGTATTCCTGTACTTTTTCCTTGAATATTTCTTCTTGGTTATTGCCGGAATACAGGTCTTCTTCCCGTTTTTTGATAAGTTGGCTATCTTCTAAATGTTCGCGCATACGGCGGGCGATTTCCTGCTGGCCTTGGTGCAGTTTTACGGCATTCAGGGTGGCCGAGTAGTGGTCGTCATGGGCTTTTACGACTTCATTCATGGTGCAGGATAGCCAAACGGACCAATCCAGCAATTTTTTAGCATAAAAATAGTTCACCAAGCCGGCCCCGGTCATGACAGACGTACCATTGATGAGAGATAGTCCTTCGCGCACCACCACTTGAATGGGTTGCAACCCTTCTTGTGCAAAAACAGCGGCAGTGGGAAGTCGTTCGCCCTTGTAAAGGACTTCGCCCTCGCCAATCAATACCAGCGCCAGATGGGCCAATTGCACCAAATCGCCGCTCGCACCGACACCGCCGTGCGCAAAAATCACAGGCGTGATGTCGCGGTTGATGAGTTCGCACAGCAATTCCACGACTGATCGGTGAATACCGCTTTTCCCTTTGGACACATTGGTGAGGCGGGTAAGCATAGTAGCCTTGACAATGGTCGGAGGTAAAAGATCGCCCGTGCCTGAAGCGTGGCTTCGGATCAAATTGTATTGCAGTTGATGGGTGTCCTTATCGCGGACCCGGTATTGTGCCATCGGCCCAAAACCGGTATTGACTCCGTAAATGACTTTGTTGGCCGCAAATGCTTTCAGGAACTGGTGGCTCTCTTCAATAGTAGCCCACACTTCCTCACTAACGGCAAGATCTTGGTGGTTAAAAATGATCTCTCTGAACTGAGATAGGGTTAATGTATTGTTGAGTGAAATCATGAAATGCTCGTATTCTTTTCAATTTTTGGATTATACTCGAAAAAGCCGAGATATAACGCTTACATTTGTGCTGTACTTTTGAACACCTGCAAAAGTAATATATTTCCGCTATAAATAAAGGTTAATTATGGTAGCGGAGAGATCGATAAATTTGCTTTTTTGCATTTCAGCGTAGTTGCAATTGCTTCTGCCGGCAAATTTATCTAAGTTTATACGTTAATTCATTATCCCATCGTGTTATGGAGGAAGTAGATATTTTAATCATTGGTGCCGGACCATCGGGTTGTGTGGCCGCAGGATATTTGCAACAGCAAAAAGACGTCAGTATCAAAGTCATCGAAAAATCGAAGTTCCCAAGGTTGGTGGTCGGGGAGAGCCTCATCCCCCGGGTGATGGACCATTTTGATGAGGCCGGACTGTTCCCGGCATTGGATGCACAAGGTTTTCAGAAGAAGCTCAGTGCGCAGTTTATCCGTGGCGATGTCTTCAGCACCTTTGATTTTAGTGATAAGTTTGGCGAAGGCTGGGACTGGACCTGGCAGATTCCACGTGCTGATTTCGATCTGGTCATGACCCAAGAGTTGCAACGCAAGGGCGTTGATATTGCTTTTGAGACGGCTTTGATCGATGTTCAATTTCAAGGATCTGATTCTATTTCCACCATCGAAGATAAAGCGGGCAACCGCACGCAGATCAAGGCGAGATTTGTTATCGATGCGAGTGGCTATGGCCGGGTATTGCCCAGGTTGCTGGGCCTGAACAAACCTTCGCAACTCAATCCCCACTCCGCCATCTTCTCACATGTGAAGGATGTCCACCGCACCAATGATGTGGCAGGTGAACAGATTACTTTTGATGTGCTGGATACGGAAGTATGGCTGTGGGTCATTCCGTTTTCCAATGGATTGACAAGTCTGGGAATCGTGGCAGATACGGCATTTATAGAAGAGCTGAAGGGGGATAGCGGTACGGCGGAAGCCCTGAAAAAGGCCATCGTGCTTTCGGATTATTATCGGGAGCGCTTTAAAGATGCTGTGTTTGAATTTGAACCTATTCACCTGAAAAACTACTCTTCTGCCGTCACGAAAATGTTTGGCGAGGGCTTTGCCCTCACGGGAAACAGCGCCGAGTTTTTGGATCCGGTCTTTTCGTCGGGAGTATGCTTTGCCACCGAGTCGGGAATATTGGCTGCCAAACTGGCTTACCGACAATTGCACGGAGCGGCTATCGATTGGCAGGTAGAATATGCAGACTATATGCAACGTGGCATTGATGTGTTTACGACCTATGTTAGTGAATGGTATACCGGAAACCTGCAGACACTGTTCTTCCACCGGCCGGAAAACCTCGATGTGAAGCGCAAGATTTGTGCCGTATTGGCAGGATATGTATGGAACGAAGAAAACCCTTTTGTAAAAAAACACGACAGGGTTATCCGCACTATGGCTTATATGCTGGAAACTAACCAGTCCTTTTCGAGCGAGAGCGATCTTTTTTAGGCATAAAATACCCTATGACCGTCTGAAAAGATACGTTTTGACACATTGATGTCTGCGGTAGGGACGCTGCACATCAGGGCTAATGCATTTAATTAACGTGAACTTGGGACAAGCATTCGTTTGACGAGATATGTCACCCCGTATGGGGGCTCATAGTATAATTGCTCCCATACGGGGTGACATGAGTTGTTATCCCGAACTCACGTTAATTTATCTAAAATATACGGAGGTTTTTCTTGTACAATTCTTGGGACTGTCCAACGCACAACCTTTCCGCCACTCGCCGTGGCAAGGCATTCGTTATGCATGATTGCTTCGCGGTTTTTGCAACTAAAAAATCGTTTTGTCACATTTTTTGTTCCCGTCGGGCAAAAAATCCGCCAAAACGAGCTGTTGCCGTAATCCTATCGCTACAAAAATAGCACCCCTCTGGGGTGCGGTAGGCGAATTCGGTATGCCCGGTGAACAAGCGTTTAGCCATATGAAAGCTATCCTCTTTGGCAAAAGAGAACAGAAGGCGACCACTCTCCCCAGCATCGGGAGAATAGAAAGCCAGGAGGGGGGTTGAGGGATGGAAGGGCCTTGTTCGGCTTGAGCGGGGCCAGTGGGTAGGGCAAGGCGAACACAGCCCTGCATCTTGGCTTTGCTATTGCGCGCGTCGGACCTGTGCGCCGAGCCTCGGCTCAGACGAGGACAAGATGCCTTGGGAGAGTGAAAAGGCCTTGCTTACTTGCCTGTCTCGTTTGAAACGAGAGGCCTATTCCAAGTAAGAGCCTGCCCGGCTTGAGGGCAAACAAAGTATCTAATTTAAACCTCCCTTTCTCAATGACACGACCTATTATTTTGCCTCTCAGAGCAAAAAGAAAATACTTACATGTGCCGACTACTATGTGTATACATCGGTTTGGGAGGTATTCAAGGTATCTCCCTGAATAATAACAAACCCTTACACCATATGCTGCAATAAATGTAGGGCATAGTCAATGCTATTAACGTTGCTAAGTGCCAAACGTAATTGCCCTTTTACTTCTTTGAGGTTAGAGATGGTTGCGTGGTTCTGTACAAACGCCAACACCTTCCCGAATTGATCGGATTCAAAATAGCTTGACTTCGGATTATTTACAAAATAACCTTTCAATGTATTCTTCTTGAAGGAGATTTTCTCGAATCCGATTTTTTTGCCCAACCATTGCAAGCGCAGGGTATTAAACAGTTCGTATACCGGGATGGGAATGGGGCCGAATCGATCTTCGAGTTCCTTCTCAAAAGTGGCCAACTTTTCCTCGTTTTCAAGCCTTGCAATTTCGTTGTATAGATTATACCGTTCACCGATGTTGGTGACATATTCATCTGGGATCATCACCTCTAAATCCGTGTCGATTTGCGTGAAATTAACATATTTTCGATTTTGATCATCGGCAAACAATTCCCCAAATTCGTCTTCTTTGAGTTCCTGCACCGCTTCGTCCAAAATCTTGTTGTACATCTCAAAACCAATCTCGGCAATGAAGCCCGATTGCTCTGCGCCTAACAGGTTGCCAGACCCACGGATATCCAAATCGCGCATGGCCACATTAAAGCCCGAACCCAGCTCGGAGAATTCTTCCAATGCCGAAAGGCGTTTGTAGGCTTCGTTGGTCAACGTTGACAAAGGAGGGCTTAACAGATAGCAGAATGCTTTCTTATTGGATCGGCCCACGCGTCCACGCATTTGGTGCAGATCGCTCAGTCCAAACATATGCGCGTGGTTAATAATAATGGTGTTCGCGTTCGGGATATCCAACCCCGCTTCAATGATAGTAGTAGCCACCAATACATCAAATTCGTGGTCGATGAATTTTAACATGACGTCTTCCAGGTCATCGCCTTCTAATTGCCCGTGGGCAATGCCCACTCTGGCATGAGGTATCAACTTTTGAATCATAGCCCCCAATTGTTTGAGGTCGGCCACACGGTTATGGATAAAAAACACTTGTCCGCCCCGATCCAGTTCAAAGGAAATGGCTTCTTGGATAAGGTTTTCATTGAACACGTGCAACTCTGTCTGTACGGGTTGTCTGTTGGGTGGCGGTGTGGAGATGATGCTCAAATCGCGTGCACCCATCAGTGAGAAATGCAGTGTTCGGGGAATGGGTGTTGCGGTCAAGGTGAGGGAGTCCACGTTGGCTCGCATGACCTTTAGCTTTTCCTTCACCGATACGCCAAACTTCTGTTCTTCATCGATAATCATTAAACCAAGATCTTTAAACTTCACGTCTTTACTGACCAAACGATGCGTACCGATGATGATATCGATCTTGCCTTCCGCCAATCGGGCTAAGGTATCTTTGATCTGCTTGGTAGACTTAAAACGATTAATGTAGTCGATGTTGGCCGGAAGCCCTTTCAGCCGTTCGCTGAAGGTGCGATAGTGTTGAAGCGCTAAGATGGTTGTAGGGACCAAAACAGCTACTTGTTTGCTATCGGCTACCGCCTTAAAGGCGGCACGAATGGCGACCTCGGTTTTGCCAAAGCCTACATCCCCGCATACCAGCCGATCCATAGGGTGGGGAGATTCCATATCGCGTTTGACATCATTGGTTGCTTTTTCCTGATCGGGCGTGTCCTCGTACAAGAAAGAAGCTTCCAGTTCGTTTTGCAGATACGTATCAGGACTAAAGGCATTCCCGGTCTGTGCTTTACGCTTGGCGTATAGCTTGATCAGGTCGCGGGCAATGTCTTTCACTTTGCGTTTGGTCGTTTTTTTCAGCTTGTCCCAGGCGTCTGTTCCCAGCTTGTTCATTTTGGGAACAGTACCTTCCTTGCCAGAATATTTAGAGATGCGGTTCAGCGAATTGATATTCACATAGAGCAGATCATTGTCTGCATATACCAAACGAATCATCTCTTGCGTCTTACCGTTGACTTCTACTTTTTCCAGTCCGGCATATTTGCCTACACCGTGGTCTATGTGGGTAATGTAATCGCCGGGTTTGAGGTCACGGAGTTCTTTGAGCGTAATGGCCTGCGAACGTTCATAGCCTTTTTTACGTTTGTATTTGTAGTATCGATCAAAAATCTGATGGTCGGTATAACAAGCCAATTTCTGTTCATCATCGCGGAAGCCCTCGCGCAAAGCACGGTGGATAGGTGTAAACGTGATGGACTTGTCCATATCCTCCAAAATGCTGAAAATACGCTCCATCTGTTTGGTCGAGTCTGAAAAAATCAGATTCTGTATGGTCTTTTTTTCGTTTTCCTTGAAATTGTGGATCAACAGACCGAAATCCTTGTTGAAAGAAGGCTGGGGATGTATATCGAATGATATGACCTCATCAGCCTTATAGTAAAATTGTTTTCCAAACTCGATGTTCGGGAAGTCGAACAGCATTTCTCCAAAGACACGGTCAGTCGTGAAGGTGACACGAGGGTCAACCCAATCGGTATTGGCCTTGATGTCTTTTTCAGGAAGGGCTTTCCAAAAATCGGAAGCTTTTTTATACCCATCCTGCAAAAGGTCTAATGTAAACTGTACATCCTTTATCCAAATGACACTATCCCTGTCGATGTATTCCAATAAGGAAATGTGGTTAGTGCTCAGAAATTTGGCTTGCACATTTGGTACAATGGTGACGGTATGAATCTTGTTGACGGAGAGCTGGCTCTCAACATCAAATGTGCGGATATTTTCAATTTCATCACCAAAAAACTCGATGCGGTAAGGTAAATCGTTGGAAAAGGAAAAAATGTCCACAATACCTCCGCGGATGGCAAACTGTCCGGGTTCATAAACAAAATCCACTCGTTCAAAATCGTATTCGTATAAAAACTCGTTGATGAAATCGATACTGAGTTTGGTGTTTTGTGTAATGCTGAGTGTGTTTTTTTCCAGATCTTCCCGATTAATGACCTTCTCGGCGATAGCCTCGGGATATGTCACCACCATTTTCGGCAGCTCGGATGCATGGTTTAACGCGCTTAGCGTTTCGGCACGTTGTAGGACATGGGCTGCATCGGTCTGTGTAAACTCAAAAGCCTTTCGAAAGGAAGCCGGAAAGAACAGAATTTGTTTATCAAGGATGCTTTCTAAATCGCTTAAAAAATAAGATGCATCCTCATGGGTAGGTAGAATAAAGACAAAAGGTCTTTCTTGTAACGTGTAACTGGCGGCTGCAACCATGGCATCTGATGAGCCTATTAAGCCTTTTAGCTGTATTTTGGGGTTTTTGCCTTGTACGGATTTTGTTAGTGCTTTGACCTGTTGACTTTGTGTATATCTTTCTATAATTTCTTGAATACCCACGTGCTGTTGCTTATTTTTGCGAAGTTAGCAAAATTATTATAAACCCTATTGGTCAATACTTAACGACCATCGCAGGACAGTAAATATTGGGATGTTAGCCGTTAGTGTCGGCTGACCCTGTGCTTGGCAGGAACAAGGAAATTTGCTAAATAAAAAATAACGAAATAGCATAATGAAGATTGCAATAGTAAGTTATAAAAAACAGGAAAAGTTTGCACAAGGGGTTACCAATGACGAAGATGCAGACCTTATAGCATTTTTGACAGGCAAAGGATTAAATGTTGTTCCTGCAATTTGGAATGATGAAAACGTAGATTGGAAAAGCTTTGATGTAGCAGTCATTAAATCCCCTTGGGATTATCACAACCACCTGACCGAGTTTTTGAACTGGTTGGATGAATTGGAAAAATTAAAAATAAAGGTATTAAACCCTGTGGAAATCATCAAATGGAACAGCCACAAAAAATACCTGAAAGACATTGCACAAAAGGGACTTCCTGTAATTCCTGCCGAATACCTTAATAAAGGTTCCGCCTTTGACGGTCGTTTCTTTGAATTATTTGGTGCAGATAAGTTGGTGGTGAAACCCTGTGTAAGCGCAGGAGCGCAGCATACCGTAACCGTGGATAGAATCAACTTGAAAGAACGCACAGAAGAAATCAGTCAACTTTTAAAGGCGGACGATTACATTGTGCAACCTTTTGTAGAAGAAATTAAAAATGGGGAATGGTCGTTTTTGTTCTTTAACGGTAAATACAGCCATTGCTCATTAAAGACACCCAGACAGGACGATTTTAGGGTGCAGCACTATCACGGTGGCAGTATCAGTTACCCTGCGCCGAATCCGCTGCACATCGAACAGGCAGGAGCATACTTAAAGAGCTTACCGTGTCCTACGCTTTATGCACGAGTGGATGGTGTTGTGATAAACAACTCCTTTGAGTTAATGGAATTGGAGCTGATAGAACCATACCTGTATCTAAACGGTGACAGCATTTTATTGGGAAACTATTATCAGGCGTTGGTTGCCCTGATTTCATAAATATATTTTAGGATTTAAACAATTCAAAGCGATTCTATCTTCCCCTTTACTTATCCAGCTTTTTGGTGCGGATCAACCCAACATCGCAGTATCCATACTATCTATTACCGATCTGTATCGTGCCGATTGTTTTTATTTCGCATCTAGCTATGAATAAATAGGTTGCGGTCGTACTTTTATCGATATACCTTATCAGACTTTAGAAACAAGAAACCTAGAACCCCTGCCAATAAAGATGTCAGCAGAATAGACAGCTTACCCTCTGCTATGTGTAGCGCATCATCGAAAGATAGGATGGCGATGAAGATAGACATGGTAAAGCCAATTCCCGCCAATAGCCCTACACCCAAGATATGTTTCCATGTACTACCAACAGGTAACGTACTTAATTTCATTTTTGTACAGATAAAGGATGTCAACAAAATCCCGATAGGTTTTCCGACCAATAAACCCAAAGTAATCCCCAGACCAAGCGGTGCGGTCAGCCCATGAAGCATCTCGCTTTTTAAGGTTATATTTGTATTGGCAAATGCAAATAAAGGGATGATGATGAAGTTGACGGGTTTTACAATGGCGTGCTCTAACCTTTCTAAAGGAGACTCTACGTCCGTATCATTAGTTGGGATTGTCATCGCGACCATTACACCTGCGATCGTGGCATGTATCCCCGAATGGTGTACAAAATACCAGACGAATACGCCGGGAATTAAATAAAGGTATGGATTTTGGATATTCATCCTGTTCATGATGATGAGCACGGCCATTCCTACACCTGCATATAGCAGGTAGGTCGTCTCGATCCCTGACGAATAAAAAAACGCGATGACCAAAATAGCGATGAGATCATCGACAATAGCCAATGCGGCCAAAAAAATCTTTAAGCTACTTGGCACGCGGTTGCCCAATAGATTAATAACAGCCAGAGCAAATGCGATATCTGTTGCCATTGGAATTCCCCACCCTCCAGCGGTGTCTTTTCCGGCATTTAGGCTTAAATAGATCAACGCCGGGACAACTGCTCCACCTACAGCACAGAGTATGGGTAAAGAAGCTTTCTTTGGCGAAGATAATTCTCCTTCCACGATTTCTCGTTTGATCTCCAGGCCAACGAGTAAGAAGAAAATGGCCATCAGCCCGTCATTAATCCAGAGCAGGGCTGAATAGCGAAGATGTACGGCCTCATTTTCGAAACCCAATGGATAATCCAATAGGGCCTGAAGCCCATTAGCCCAGGACGTATTGGCAATAATCATCGAAATGACAACGCAGATAAACAGGAGTATACCTCCTGCATTGCTGGACTTAAAAAAATTTTTGAAGACCGTAATATTGATCAATTGAGCCATATCGATAATAACAGTTATTTTGTATTCGCCGTACTGTCCTTATTCCAGATATCCATATTTGGAAAGTTGTATTTGGTATTGTCAAAGATTGGATCCCGATTTTCTTTTCTTTGCGTCGTATAATCCTTAAATACCACCAGCACTTTTTTGTGTAGCAGTAGAATGGCGATAAGGTTGAGCCAGGCCATCAGACCAACTCCAATATCTCCTAAAGTCCATGCCGCTTCTGCGGTGGTGACACATCCGATATAAACAGATATGAGGATCAATATGCGCAGTATCCAAATCAGGACAGTCCCTTTATACTTTCCGGCAATAAAACTGACATTGGTCTCTGCAATGTAATAGTAGGCCATAATCGTTGTAAAAGCAAAAAAGAACAAGGCCAATGCTACAAATACACCTCCGATCAAAGGGAAATGGTGTGCGACAGCATACTGGGTAAATTCGGGCCCTGCTTGCACATTTGGGAGATTTTCTACAATAAATCCGCCATCTGGATGTGCGACATTATACTGACCTGTAAACAAAATCATAAATGCGGTAGCGGTACAGACAAATAACGTATCGACATAAACGGAAAAGCCTTGTACCAAACCTTGCTTGACCGGATGGGATACTTCCGCTGCCGCGGCCGCATGAGGTGCTGTCCCTTGTCCGGCCTCATTACTGTATATTCCCCGCTTTACACCCCAAGAAATAGCCATACCAACAATTCCTCCAAATGCGGCATCCATCTGAAGAGCTGACCGAACAATAAGGCTCAGCACTTCGGGTATCTTTTGGAAGTTCATAGCAATAATTACTAATGCCATGAGGATATAGGCCCCGGCCATAAATGGAACGACGAATTCCGCAACCCGGCTGATACGTCTGACACCTCCGATAATAATAATGCCTAACAGCGCGGCTAATATGAAACCTATAACCTGCCCGGATATACCAAAAGACGCGGTAGACGCTAAGGCTATGCTGTTGCTTTGTACGCCGGGCAAAAGAAATCCCGTGCTGACAATGGTGACTATCGCAAAAGTCCATGCAAATACTTTAGAGCGCAGGCCCTTCTGTATATAAAATGCAGGCCCTCCTCTGTATTGACCATCTTTAACTTCTTTGTACATCTGCCCAAGAGTAGCCTCGACTATGGCGGAGGAGCTCCCCAAAAAGGCGATGACCCACATCCAGAAGACGGCTCCCGGGCCACCCATCGCGATAGCTGTAGCTACTCCAGCTATGTTTCCGGTACCTACCCGTCCGGATATAGCGAGGGAAAACGCCTGGAAAGACGATATACCTTTAGATGAACTTCCCCCTGAAAAGAGTAATTTCACCATCTCTTTTAAATATCTTATTTGTGGTACGCCGAATCGGAAGGTAAAGTAGACACCTGTCGCAAGACATAAATAAACTAAGGCATCACTCCAAACAATATTATTCGCATTATCTATTATCTCTCGCATCTGTTATTGGTTAATTTTATTTAAAAGGTGGCAAAATAGGAAAAACTTATCATTATTCGAGGGATTATTGCATAGATAATGCTTATATAATGAATTGTTTGACATCAATACCGTTATATATGTCTGTGTTGGCAGTGGGGTAATTGCATTGGCGATTTGTGGATATAATGACTATAAGCGAAACTTTTTTCAGTTGATTATATACTTATATTTCCTTTCATTATCCACTATTAGGCATTCTTCAGACGCCAGCATTGGCACAATTGTCAACAGGACTAATGGCTTAAAAAAGCCAATGAAATCTCGTGCTGATAACATTGGTTACATTTTTACTGTCAATCTCGCCACAGAGCCTTTCTCAAGTTGACTCTCGACGTTAAATGTTCCTCCAATAGTGCTTACTCTTTCTCTTATGCTGTATAAACCTTGATTTTTCTGGTTTTCTGAGAATCCGATACCGTTGTCAGCATATTGGGATTGTACACTTCAAGCAGTGTTCCGTTCTTCCAGATGACTTCGCCTATATTGGCAATTTCATTGGAGTAACCGCTGATATAAATGGTTGCTGGAGTTTCTTCTTCCGGATCGGTGGGAGCGTGCACCCAGAATAGCATCGCAGGTGAGAACGTGGTCCAAAATGGCTTTTTCAGGAACAAAACCACGCCTTGCCTGGCATTTGCAAAAGCTACCTGCAGGATTGTTTTTGTCGATCTGATGTCTCTGTCCACGATGAAGCATGGCAGTAAAAAAGAATAAAATATGATATCGAAATGCTGTTTTAAAAATTCCATTTCAATCTGCCGGTATAACATATTCCCAATAACCCTTCTTAAGAATCACTTACCGGTAAATGGATGATCGCTTAGTGTTTTAATAAAGTCGATAATATCCTGTTTTTCCTGTTCAGTCATCGGTATTCTGTTACCATTTTCTTTTAGAACGGGGTCGAGGTTGTCGGCATATAAAACGCCATTATCAAAATAATCCAAAACAGCTCTTAAGGTAGCGAACTGACCAAAACTGCCGTAGGGTGCAGTGTATTCGGCATTTCGCAAAGAGGGGACACGGAAACGCATAAAATCATCGGGAATTCCCGTTATCCTCGCACGTCCGGCCTCTTCTGTGCTGGGGTTCAGCGGAAAACCCACATTTCTGAAACTTTGGTCGGTAAACAGTTCTGTACTGTGGCAACTGACACATTTCTGTTGAAAAATCTGATAGCCCCTCGCTTCGCTGTCCGTAAATGTCTCCCCCTCGTTTCGCTTTACCCTATCGTACTTACTGTTGGCGGAAATCAATGTGTACTGATACTGTGCAAGGCTTTGGTAAACCCTGTCGGGAGTGACATCTTCATCGCCGAATGCTTTTCTGAACAACTCCCTGTAGCCATATTCAACCCTTAATTTTCCAATGACCTCCAAGATAGAAGAGTTCATTTCCTCATGCGTGATGATGGGAACCAAAGGTTGGCTTTCCAAGGTAAGTTTATTTCCATCCCAGTTATAGAACTTCATAAACGCCAGATTCTGGATGGGTGGTGTATTCCGAAGTCCAACACGGCCATAAATCCCTATGGCTTGTGTATTATTATCGGCAAAAGCATTGGATTGGTTGTGGCAACTGGCACATGAAATCGTATTGTTGCCACTGAATTTTTTCTCATGGAATAATTTTTCGCCCAATTCCACGCCATATTTGGTCGGTCTATTTCCGTGTACCGATGGATTCAATGCCGGAAAACCATGCGGTATCTCCAATGGGATTTCGGGGTTGTCGTAAGGCATTGGCTCAATATTATCCTCCCTGTTGCAGGATAGCAATAGTAATAAGATAGATAAGATGGTGACGACTTTTTTCATGTTTTTAACCCCGTCATTTCGACGATCCCGAGTATCGGGAGAGGAGAAATCTATGGTTAAAAGGAAGTTTACCCTATATGTTCTTAGATTCCTCCTCGTACCTCGTTCGGAATGACGATATAGTTTTCTAATTTGTCATCCAGACTCCGGAGGGATCTAAAAACTCTACAATTAATCAAGCTTTTAGATCCCTCGGCGAGCCTCTGGATGAATTGATATTACTTTTACTATTTAATTCTCTACACTACTTACAGAAAACATTCCTGTGATGTCACTCGAACCGTTTCCGCCCAAATTGTCGACAAACAAAACCATATTGGCTGCGGTATGGACACTCGGGGTTGCATTGCCTGCCCCCAACGTAATCGTGTTGGTCTTGCCACTCAATAGTTTGTCAAAATCTGCATTGATGGTAATCCGTGGCGCATTCTTACCGACAACTGCATTAGCAGGAAGTGCAAGGGTAATATCCCTGTAAGCATCTACTCCTTGCGTATAGGTCGAGGGGTCGCCATCCGTTCCCTCGACCGTGCTTCCCGTATGGATAGACAACGCCTTGTTATCTGTGTCGTAGAAACCCTCAATCTTCGTAAAACGATACCCTGTCCCCCATTCCCAGTGCATTTTGGTGTCGTTAGCGCCAGCTTCTGCATAAAAATTTGGAAACCTTATCTCATCCAACGTGTTCAGCTCCGGCCTAACGCCCAAGCCGAATTTGATCTGCTTATATTCGCCCACGGGGATATTGCTTAGCACATAGTCCAATGTCTGCGGTTTTTCATGGTTCACTACCGTAGCCCCCTTGTCCAGATCATTGATATGGTAAGGAAATTCACTACCGTCCGCTTTGACAAGACGGATATTGCTTATCACGTATTTCAATTCTGAAAAGTGGTGCACTTGACCCTCGGCGGAAGTGTTCGCTGTAGCCGTAGAAGATGTGGCATCCCCAAGCACAATGGTCGTATTCTTGAAGGTGTTGTTGAAATGTAAAGTGATATTATTGGCGACCGGGTTGTCATCGTCCTTGCTACAGGACACCAATGCTGATAGCGTAACGAACAGTAAAAAGTATTTAGTTAATGTTTTCATTATAGTATTTTTAAAAAATTGAAATTTTGTTATTGATTTAATAATTCTTTTGAATAAGTCCATGTCAGTAAATCAGACAATGGGTGGTGGCACAAAGATTTCCCTGTAAGGTTCGGTATAGTGGATTTCCTTATAAATGGGGATGTCGTTCCATATTTCCACGATCAAACTCCCTGCTTCAAATTCCGTAGATGAAATAGGGAGCATGTCGACCCGTTGGTAAACTCCTATGGAAGCTGGTTCGGAATTTTCCGTTTTCTGCAATTGCTTTTTCAGATGGCAAACTCCATGGCATTGCAATTCGGGCTTGTTCTTGTTGATGCAAAACTCCCTTTCTATCGCTTCTTGGTTCAGCTTAAAGTGCATGACGACAATGGCTTGCTGAAACCCGACCAGCAAGGACAAAACCATCATCAGAACACCAAAAAACTGCTTCATCGTTCTAAAAATTGAATTTCAACGAAGTAAAAATATTGCGTCCCATCCTCGGGATATTGCCCCAATCTGCATAGGTACTGTAATGCTCGTTGAACAGGTTTTCCGCGCCGACCTGTAAAACGGCTTTGTAATTCCTGAGGCTGAACGTATAATCCGCAGACATGTTCCACACCATATAGGCCGGAGTAAGGTCTTCGCCATACTCGGGACTGTAATTTTCCTGTGCGAGATCACCGTTTACCGAAGTCCGAACACCAAACTTCCTGTGCATAAAATAAAGCGATGTCTGGTAGCTCAACGGACGGATAAAAGGTAAGTTCCCGTTCCTGTCGTCCGTTGCCCGTGCGTAGGTAAGCATTCCTTTCCAATGTAGGTGTTGCAGTATATCGTAGTTGGCATTCAGTGCCATATTGAAAAGTCTGGCATAGTTCAACGATGTGTAGCCTTTCACACCGACCGACTGGTAGTTCATCGGGCTTCCCAGACTCAGAATACGGCCAACGATATAGTTCTCGATATGGAAGTAGTTGACCTTGGCCTCTATGCCCATTCTTTCGTTTTTATACCCTGCACTTGCGTTGGCTTCATAGGAAACCTCGTTTTTCAAATCGGGGTTTCCAACGTAATCATAGCGGTCAAAACTATTATAGATGTAATACCCGTAACCCTCCGAAACGGACGGCGCCCGATGCCCGTAACCTGTTCCAATAGAAAAATCAAACTGATCGATATGTAGCTGGTAACTGGCATGCAGGCTGGGCAATACCCTGTTTTTTTCCTGCGGTGTGCCAGGGTGGAAAATCCAGTTGAACTCCACATATTTGGAACGGTTGTAGTGCCACCCCAAAGAGCCTCCGAAATTCAATTGGCTCATTGCTGATAAATCCCATGAATTGTTCATCGAAAGCCCTGCAAAACGTGTCGTGACCCAAGGCCAGCTATAGGCAAACATCGTTTTCTTGCTTCGGTCCTGCGGATACATTGTCATTTCGGCAATGGACAGATTGTCGTACACGTTCAACTGGATTTCGGAACTGTAATCACCGTGTTTCAGATTGGCCCGGGAAACCAGTCCGTAGGTGGTACTCCATCCCGGCATATCCATGTGAACGAGGTTCTCGGGACGCTTGGTATCATCCATATAGTGTTCTACCGCATTGAAGTAAATCTTGCTGTCCCAAACCCTCAGCAGGCCTTCTTCAAACAACTGCTTGTAGGATGCCGATGTGATAATCGCACGGGAAAGCCATAAGTCCATGGGGAGCGCAGGGAAACCCACGTCTTTCGCTTTGTCGTAGATGGCATCAACCCTGACCGATGAAAGCTCACCTGTCTTGTACGCCAGCCCCACAGCCGTATTGAATTTATTGTATTGCGAATGGTTTACCGCTTCGTTGTTCCCATCGTAATAGTTGCCCGCTTTACGTAAGGATATACTGCCGTCCGCTACGAACCTGTCGCTGGAATAGGACAGATTTCCGAGGTTGAAAAACTGTTTGTTGTTGGTCTCAAACCCCGTTTGATAAGCGCCGTTCCACTTCTTTTCAAGACCGAACGGCGTACTTTTTCTTTTTAGGTCGATGCTCCCGGCCACGGTTGCCCCATGCATATTGCCCTCTTGCCCCGATGTGATGTCAATGGTGGAAAGATTGTTGCTTTCCACATACGAAGTCACGGGATCCATCTTATCCGTACACGCGCCGAAAACATGCATACCGTCAATGGTAATGGTGGAGCGCTCCGTACTCATGTTGTTGAGCAACGGCTCCCATGCATAAGCACCCCGTTTTATAAAGCTGATATTGTCGGAAGAGGCCAAAAACTCGTCCACCGAAACCGCCATTTTTAGCTCGGTTTCGATTTTTCGCTTGACCTTGGCCGTTACGGTTACCTCTTCAATGCGTTTGGTACTATCGCTTTGTTCCTGCCTGTGCGTATGTTGTGCATTTGCATTCATTCCAAGAAAAAGAACTAAAAAGGAAATAGGTATATGTTTCATCATCTTAGAATAGAATATCAATGTACAATTCGCTTTTCACGCCCTCTACACCCGGGGTAAAGTCAGTTGGCACTACGGTGCCTTTTAATATCTGCCCTTGTTGGTTCAACAGAACGAAATTCAACGTCCAGTTTCCTGTCATGGTATAATTGACGACACCATGGTACAGACCATCGCTCTGCTGTGTCAAATCCTTATTGTTGGGGGAAGAATGGTTCCCCATGGATGGCTCGGGCATCCGTGGGTCTAACTGTAAGGTATAGCCACTCACCCCGGTGTAAGAAAACTGTGAGGCATCGGGAAAATCTCCGGATGGGAGATTGGTCGGCTTGTTGTATGTGTAAATTCCGGCAACCAGCTCATTCTCGCCCACCTTGGGCTTTTGCGGTGATACCAAGGCAATATAATACTGCTGGTCATCCTTTCCCGTGAACGTGGTCATGTTCAGGTTTTTGTTCGTCTGTTCCTGAACGCTGATATCTTGTTTGACCGTATAGGTTTGACCTGCAATAGTGAAACCGATATAGAGTTCCCAAGTCCTTTCCGTACCGCTTTCCTCCGTAAATACCGAATATCCCGAAAAATAGCTTTCGTCCTGTCTATACACCAAATCGTATCGGTGCGGGCAGGAATCATTATCGCCATTGGCATGGGCCATGATGGGCAGGAATGTTACGGCAGTTGCGTTTGCTTCTCCGCCGGTCTGGCTGTTGGTAATCTTCAACCGGATTTCGTTGTAACCCTTATAAAGTGTTCCGTTCAGGGCCTCAATGCTGATGTTATACCCATCGCTGTTGATTGCATAAGCCTCTTTGAACTCATGGTGCTCGGTAACTTCCGTGTCTATTTCCGCCTCGTAATCCGTTTTTTCTTTTGTACAGGACAGGGCTACAAGACATAGCGAGGCGAGAAAAAGTATTGTTTTATTCATCTGTTTACTCTTATTTTTTTTATGCCAGATGAAGCCTTTGATAATTAAATAGTCCTTATGCTAGGCATTTAAGGATTATTTAATCATGTCAGGTTCATTAGTATTGACGAATGATTTGTGAAAAATAACTGAATCCAGTAGGCTGTTGTCCTCTTTAGAAGAATGCTAAGGGTAACAACGCCTGTCGCAAACTTGGACTGAAATACTTGGAACTGTACCGACTTAACAAGTCATGTCAATTTCAGCTTTATACCCTACAATGCGAGAGTATGCCACATTGAAATCAGGCCAAAATGCTACTGGTATGGATTAGGCGATTGGGGGGCGGAATATAGGGCTGTTATAGGTAAATCTGTAATCAATCAGATAAGGAGAAAAGGTTTTTTCGATGATTTCTTCATTCGGTTGGTATAGGGTAAAAAAGATTTGTTCTTTATGTACATAGTGGGCGCTGTATTCATAAATCACCAAGTTCTTTTTGGTATCCTCTTTTTCTTTTTCCCTTATTTTCTTCATCAGCACACATTGTCCATCACAATGGAGCTGGGGTTTGTCTTTGTTGATACACATTGCGATATAATCAGGTAGGTTCAGCTGATAGTCCAGGGCTATGATACTGCGATAGAATGATTGCAGTGTCATAGCGACCAATAGAATATATGTGCAGAAACGTATCAAACCCTGTTCTTGTGTTAATCAATTCTTGTCAAAGATACAGAAAGAATAGCTTATATTGGAAAGGAACTTGAAAATCTGGTTTATGAAAAAAAAGGACTCGAAATCTCTGCATCTCTATTCCTTGAAACCTATTGGCTGCTATAAAATCGTAGTTGTATGGAATCTTACATGGGGAAAAATCAAAATCGTCGAAATCTTTAAGATTTCGACGATTTTCTCGATAGCCCGTAGGAAACTAACAGCCAATCGGGTTGGATATGGCACTCCCAAAAGCCTTTATAATTACCCGTCAACTTGTGCGGTTTGTTCTTTGGTGGGAGCGAGCCTTTTTCAACCAATTGGGTCACGACTTCATCGAGTAGTCGCATATCCACACCACGCTTTTTGGCGAGTTTAATATCTTTTTTGAACTTTCCAGTCTGTTCAAGCTGATACATTACGAATAAAGTTCTTTTCTGAAATCCTCAAGAGTGGTTTTAGTCGCCTTGCCCGATTTCGCCACCTTTATCGCTTTTCAGTATCTTTATTGTAATGAGGTTCTTCAAGCTCTACAAAAGGAAGTGTTTTTAAGGTATTCATAGAATACTTTTGCCTGCTTGCTTCGCTTACAACGGTCATCCGAATAATACTTGTGCCAACAACACAGTATTAACGCTAAGTTTGAAGATTGTATACCACAATTGCAGTATCAAGTCATGTGGTAGCGGAGACAATCAGAATAGGAGTACCGACTTTGTGGTGTCAACGCAAATACATCCTAACTGATACTCCACCATGCAGCCATTGGTAGCGGTCATTCCTAAGTCTCCCCCAGGAATTGCGATATAAGGTGCTATGACCATATTTTATATACAGCAACTTAAGAAGTTTAATGGAAAGTGGCCCAGTGACCTCCGAAATAATTGGCAAATAAAACCGAATGAACTGGCCCATTGACCTCCGTTATAGACAGATGGGCGGGATTTTTAGCACAATAGTTCAATCGAAGAACGAAGTTGAATTTTGCACTTCCGTTTATACGAAGCCGTTCAGCCCGCCTATTGCCAATACGATCTTAGTGGTTCGTTGTTTACTCTTTGGTCAGTCCCATTGCTCGTCCAATTAAAAACGTGTCTGTATATTGATTGAACTCAATGATTTTCCCCTCTTGTACTTTGTATTCGCAAGCAAAGTCGGATTTCATATATTTTCCCGTTGCGTTGTATGTCCCTTCATAAAAGCCAATTACAAAAACTCCATCACCACTGTCAATGTATCGTATAATTGTAGCTTTCCAATTTGTCCAATTTTGTCTGAAACCACCGAAAACCTCTTCAAACACGGCATCTGGTCCAATATGTTGTCCACCACCTGGAAAACCTTTCATTTGATTCCACTTTATTTTATCGTCAAATATCTGTCGGATTGAGCTGTTGTCTTTGGTAGCAAAGAGTTCATACATTTTTTTTACTGTTTCAATATTTCCCATTTTTTTGAAATGTCGTTTATTTGGTTTTTGCTTGTCGTTGTCAGTTTATTCTGTCCATATGCAGAAGTAATTTCGTCATTTTACTAACGTTTATTTATGGTCTAAGTGTCGCTCTACAATGACCGCTAACGGTTTACGGCTTTGTGCAGGTGGGGATTTTCAGCATTAAACTTCATTAGATGCACAAAGCTTGAATTTAGCACTTCACTTTCATAGAAGCACGAAACCCCGCTTTTGCAAAACGACTGTTGGCGGTTCGTTGTTCTTTCTATTCACTGTCATTTGGTCTGATTTGTTCTGCAAATTTTTTTGATGCTACCCTACAGTATGCTGTTGTCAATGCATCTTTAAAAAGTTCTTTGTTTACCTTGTCCATTTCAATAAATGTCCAACCTTGCTTGCCCCAATTGTTGTCAACTGGAAAAATAACAGTTTTGTCCGCTGATGAGAATACGTTTTGGTCTATTTCTGAAAGTTTAATACACGCTCTTTTGTTCTTTTCATCATACGTCGCAAAGATTTTCTTTTTCACTCTGAATGAAGTTTTTTCGAAGTGAGGTTCTTCAGTCGTTTCGGGAAACGATAGTGCCAATTTTCTGAATGCTTCTATTGATACCATTGTCAACTACTTTTTTAATGGTGTTAAGTGTGTCAATACACAAAGCCACTTATCACCTTCCTTTTTATAAACGTCAGTAACCCATTCATCAGCTTCTAATGGTTGTCCTTGCCAAGTTCCAGTATTTTGTCCACGACCAGTTACAAGTGCAATGTCTCCATACGTTTTTACTCTTAAAATTTCTTTAGTCATTGTCGAATGTGATAATAGTCCCTGTTCTAGCACACTAAAAAAACGTTCTTGCGGAATAATTCCACCTTGTGCGTTCACCAAAACCCAATCATTTGAAATACATTTTTGATTTCCTCAACTTCGTTAGAAGTCACTGCGATGCTGAAGTTGTTTTCAATTTCTTGGAATAGTGAAATGAGTTTCTGTTCTATCATTTGTCAATTTAATTTTGATTCAATCGTATCATACAAGTCACTTCTTCTTTATCCGTAGCATACCATTCTACACAATAGCCATGTGGATCAAGGTTGGGCTGTTTCAGAAGCTCTTCAAAAGCTTTTCCAATACTAATTGGGTCTTTTCTGAAATCGTACACCTTCGAGCTAATGTACTTTCCTTTTTTCAGAATAAGCGTAGCGTAATTTAAACGCTTTGCTTCACCATCTTCGACTTCTTCTGCGGCCGCTCTATAAACAATTGCTCCACCACCTTCAGGCCTTGAAATGCCATAATAATTTCTTTCCGTTGAGAAAGGGACAATTCTATGCAATTTCTCCATTGCTTCTTGAATGCCCTCAGGAAAAGAATTTGCCGTCACATAGAAAACTTTGATGTCTTCACTTAAAGTTATTTCTTCCATAATTATTGGTTTCTATTTTTGACAAAATTACAATTCCCTGCAACTTAGAAATTGTAAAAAATCGACATTTCAGGGTGAGTAAAATACATCTTCGACTTCTCCTGAAAAGTAAGCTTTGGGATTATAGCCCGAGAAATGTTTGAAGTCCCGAATAAAATGGGCTTGGTCGTAGTAGCCAAAGTCATAGGCAATTTCGGTAAGGGATACGTCTTCCCTTTTATAGTTCCATAGAAGTGAATTAAAGCGGACTATTCTGGAAAATGATTTAGGACTGAATCCGATTTGTTCTTTAAACTTTCGTTCAAATTGTCTCTGTGATAGACATGACTGATTCGCTAATTCTTTAACATTTACAAGTCCCTTCGATTTGAATATGTGCTGTGTTGCGTTGACGATTTCAGGCCTATCAAATTCGGTTAACCTATGAGTCAAAAATAGATTAATTATGTTTAACCGCTGGGTATTGTTTTTAGCCAACATCATTTTTTCGGTCAGGTCTTGTCCTGCTTGCCCAAGTAAAGTAACCAGGTCAGGTAATTCATTTTTTATTTCCAATGAGGGTATTCCGAAAAGGGCGGGAATGGCATAAGGTTGCAGGAATACGCCAAAAATTCCAAAGTCTGATCTCGCTGTAAACCGTCTTATTATGTTAGTTTGTCCATGAATTCCTGTAAGAAATGTTTTTTCAGATTTATCATTAGAAGTCAATTCTTCAAAAGGTCCTTTATAGTGGAAAATTAATTCCGGTGAAGCATTTGCCAATGTTCTGTGGATGTATGGGCATTCATCAATTACACTACCTTCCAACATCCAGTAAAACCGAACATAGTCCGATAAGGGTTTTGTTGGTTTAATAGTGTGATATTTCATATGATTTTTATCATTTGCTTTCGGTTTCATTCAATGACCGCCAACGGGTCGCGTATTGGCGATGGGCGGGATTTTAGCACTGAACTTTAATCGAAGAACGAAAGTTGAATTTTGCACTTCCGTTGATACGAAGCCGTTCAGCCCGCCTATTGCCAATACGATGTTGGCAGCTGCCTTTATTCGCTCGTCTGTAATCATTCTACTGTCTCTGCTACAAATTTAACATTGTGAAATTTTTTAACTGCTCTTGCTTTTTCAAGGTCGTTTGATAAGTCTAAAATATTTCCACAAGTCTTGCAAGTTAAAATGTCTTTACTATGCTTTTTGAAGTCAATAGGTTCAGAAATTAACTGTAAATCTTTGTCTTTTTCAAAATCGGGAATTTGAAAACCTACTTGATGATATTTAGTAAGTTTTTTTCTAAACTCCACCATTGTGTCATTACCTCGTCTATTGTAAACCACCATTTGTCTTTTTTGTTTTTACCACTTTTGTGGATGCGTTCTGATTTGTCTTTATTTGTTACAAACCAATTTAAAATTCTTTCGTATTCTTCAATGTTCGTTTCATTAGATTCCATTGGGTCGCCACATTTGTTGCACGATATAATTCCTAAATTTCTATGTCCTTCCAAATGGCATTTATATTCAGAGTGAAGAATGTTATCATAAACCCATTTTCTTCTTTGAAGTTGCTCGCTACTACAACAAGAATGGCAATAATTACATACATACCAACCACAAGATTCCGCATCAAGTCCATTGGGCTTACATTTTACGCAATCTCTACTGTCTATTTCCATTTCGCAATGACCATTTAAACAATGTGATAAATAAATTTCTTTCCCTTTTTGTGAGCAAGTTTCAGTTTTGCAACTGAAATTGCTTACTCCATAAAACGCATATTGCGTTTTACCTTTAGGGTAAAGTATATGTGAAACCATTTTACAAGTCCTATGTATTTCTCTTTGTCTGCTATTTTTCTTTGTCAGAAAATGTTAGGGTGTGCTGTCCGTTAAGGTTGCTGCTAACGTTTTTGCGCTTGGCGTTCGTGCGGGATTTCGGAGCACAAAGCTGTCAACCCAGCACTAAAGTTGAATAGAAGCACAAAGCTCCAAGTTTGCACGTCAGCCCGCCTGACGCAAAACCCGTGTTAGTGGCTGGGCTTCTATTTAATATGTTGTCCAAGTTTGTCAATTAGTTTTTCAATGTCACTGTAAAATTCTGTTTTATAAGATTCAGTCAAAGTTTCAAGGTCTGGTGTCCCAAAGTGGTGTTCAATTTCGCGTAAAATCAAGTCCTTTATTTCTGTTCTTGTTTTACTGTCATAAACAGCACTTAATAGTTGATTTGTCAAGCAGTCATATTCGTCTATTGGTGCTCCTGAATAAATAAGTCCACAAGGGTCAAACTCATTTACGAAACTCTGAACTCTGTCAAAGTCTTGCTTGAATTTATGTTTTAAATCCGCTTTATGTCTGTTATGTTCACTCACTTTCCAATTCTTTTTCTATTGTCCAAGGTGTTTTAGTATCAAACTCAATTTGAACAAGATTTTCTTTATCGTCAAAAAAAGTCAATGCATTGGCGTAACGAAAGCCGATACTAAACTTGTCATTTATTGGTGTTAAGTCAAAGGTGAAACCATTTGTGCCTGTCGGTACTGTACAATCTTTACCTTTAAATTGTCCCTTAAAATGAAACCAACCACCATAATAATGAAGTCCGTCATCTTGTCGGCAGTAATGGCATATTTCACTTTCCTTTTTGTAGTCAACTCCAAGGTCATTGAACAGTTTTTTGATTTCTTCAGGATAAATAGTTTCTCTGTTATTTACAAAGTTTTTACAGTCATTACAACCACAACTCTCGGGTCCACCAACAGCAACTTTGTCGTAGGTCAGTTTTGTTTGTTCTCTGTCCACGATTAGTTCCCATTCTTTGAATTTTATTGTCGTCATTTTCTCTTTCGGTTGTGTCGTCATAGCCTTGCCACTAACGGGAAACGGCTTTGCGTCAGTGGCGGCCTTTTAGTACTGTGGTTGAATAAAATTACTATCGTTCAATTGAGCACATCTGTTCAATAGAAATCCGTCACCCGCCATTGCACCAAACCGATGTTAGCGGCATGCTCTTTGTTCCTTTAATTCAAGATTATTCAGTTTTAAATATTTTTGATAATTCGCTTTTTAGTGCGTCTCCCTTTAGGTCTTTAGCAATTACTAATCCGTTAGGGTCAATTAGAAAATTTGCTGGAATTGATGTTATACCATATTTCAGATAGACTTCTCCTTTGTTTCCACTTAAATCTGACACTTGTGTCCAAGTAAGTTTGTCTTTGTCTATTGCTTTTATCCATTTTTCTTTGTCTGTGTCAATTGACACACTTAGAATTGTAAAATCTTTGTTCTTGTAGTTCTCGTAAATGGAAATTAGATTAGGGTGTTCTTCACGACACGGTCCGCACCATGAAGCCCAAAAGTCCAAGAGAACATATTTTCCGTTAAAATAGGATAGGTTGACTATATTGTCATAAGTGTCTTTCATTGAAAAATCAATTGCTTTCATTCCAACCACTACTTGGCGTTTCTTCTTTATTCTTTCACTAATAATGTCACCTTGTGGCGTTTGTTTTAAGTTTTCAGCAAGATGGTCATATATTGATGCTACTTTTTCAATATAGGTGTTAATTCGTGACCTATTCGCAAGTATATCTAAACTGACATATGAATTGGGGTATTGTTCTGCAAAGGCTAATTCGGTATCAACGATGTTATAAAAAATATTTTCAAGTTCCTTTTTGTTATGATTTACTAATGCGGTATCTCTTTTTTCTTCCTCTGTAAAATAATCGGGGTCTTTAATTTCCCTTGTCTTTTTTATTAGATTAGCAAGTTGACTTCGTAATAACTGTAGTGTGTCATTCAAACTAGTTCCACTTATGACTGCTCCTGTTAGAGTATCCAAGCTATTTATTTTGATTATACCAGGCTCTAAATATAAGTCAACACTTTCTGTAATAATATCTACTTGTTCCGGATTTTCGTTACGGTAAATGTTTGCTTTAACAGGCTCTTTAACTGAACCATTGAAAGTAAATTTCTTGTCGGCTGCTGTCGTCCTTTCCAAAATATATTTCCCGCCATCTTTGTAGGAAAGATATAAAGTGTCACCATTGTGTAATTTCTCTCCCATTCCAATAATCGTAAAGCCTGTCTGTCCGTAAGTTATTGCCGAGATTAAAAGAACCAAGAAGAAAACAAATACTTTATGTCGTATCATGTCGATTGTTGTTTTGAAACGTAGGGTCTGTCTTAGAGTTGCCGCTAACGGCCGGAGCATTGGCGTAGTGGCGGAAAATCAAAGCGGAAAGTTTCGATTTGGACGGAACGTAGCCAATGCTTTTTTGTCAGTGGCTAAATTACAAAAAAAAGCCAATGCAAAAAGCATTGGCGGCATACGAAGACGGAACTTTCAATTTACCGAGAACCCCGCCATTTCGCCAATGCTATGTTGGCAGTTAGTGCTTTTTGTCCGCTCACTCTTTTATTTTTATTTCGCCTGTCTTGTAAAAACTTATTGCTTTTTGTAAAATCGTTTCAATGTCTTGTAAAGGCAAATCTTGGTTTGGGTCAAACAGCATAATTTTCATTCTTGAACGGTCTTCCTGAATTAAAAACGGTTCGTCAAACCGTTTTCCTTCAACAATTCCGATGTAAGGTTGCTTATACTTTTTATGAAACCATAAGTAACAAAACATTTTGCCTTTGTAACAAAAAAATGGCATTCCGTATTTCCAAGCATTTGTAATTTGCTTGTCTTGTCGCAAGATAATTTCTCGCAATGCAAGCAAACAACTTTTTGTTGGCTCGTCTTGTTGCAAATAGAAATTGTCTAATTCTGTCATTTTATTTTACGGCAATATAAATATCAACTTCTGCATTTTCTGGATTTTGTGCTTTGTCGCCATATACTTCAAAGTCGGCTGTAAAAGTTCTGTCCAAATCAGAGTTCCAAATTTTTGTCCACTCGTTAAAAACCATTCCTTGTAAGATGTTGCCTTTTGCGATGTGTTGTACATAATTGGCTTCGTCAAAGGTTTTGCTTGTCATTCCGTCTGGAATGATGTCTAAGCTATCTACTTTGCAACCCAAAATAGTTGTGTAAGGTTTTGTATGGTCTTTTTCGTAGTCGGTGTAAATGCAATAAATAGAAGTGTCCGACTTGTTTGGAATTTTTTCGGCAATTCCTTCGGTCATAACTTTGTTCCAAAGTGCTGGAATGTCTTGTCCTGCTTGTCCGTTTTCGTTTGTCGTCCGTACTGAAATTCCTATTACGTTAAATTTTGGTAGTATCATCTTGTTTTTATGTTTGTCGGTGATGTTTGCACTGTCGTTTAGCATTACTGCCAACGGTTTACGGCTTTGTGCAGGTGGGGAATTAGAAATACGTCAGTTCAAATATACTACAAATGTTCAATAGAATTACCAATGTTCAATTACTTCCTTCAACCCCACTTGCACAAAACCGATGTTAGGCGTATGTGCCTTTTCTATAAGTGTTTTAGATTTAATCTTTGTTCTGCTTGTTCAATAATTTCTGCAATTCGTTTTTGTCTCGTTTGAGTTGTCTTGGCAAATAAAAGCTGTGTCAAAAGTAGCTTTTTTGCAGATTTGCTTAAGCTTAAAAAGTAGTCTTTTAGATTTGGTTTGTCAATAAATTTTGCTTCCAAGTCTGCTGGAATAATTAATTCTTCCACTTCGTCCAAAATTGTCCAAGAGCCATTTTGTTTTGCTATTGCTACACTTTCAAATCCTGCTTTTGTCATTAGGCCTTGTTCTATGAGTTTGTCAACTTTGTTTTTGTTGATTTTGCTCCAAGTGCTTTTCGGTTTTCGTTTGCTAAAAAATTGGTATGAAGTTTCTTCGTCAATTTTTATTTTTTTGCTATCTATCCACCCAAAACACAATGCAACATCAACAGCTTCACTCCAAGTAATAGATTTTAATTCTGATTTTTTGTTATAAAAAACAAGCCAAACAGCTTGTTTAGAAAGATAATTTTTTTCTAACCACTTTCTCCAAGCTGTTTGACTTTTAGGATAAAATATTTCTATTTCATTTTTCTGCATTACTTAACTACAGTAGCTTCTAATTCTATTGTCAAAGTTGCAAATAATCCTTTAACTTCCAATAGAGTTGTTGCTTGTTGAATTCCGTGTTTCATTATGAATGGCACATACACATCCATACAAGTGGTGAAAAACTCGTTGGTGTTTGTAGTATATACATTCAACCTTACAATGTCTTTACATTCGTAACCCGATTCAGTAATCAGTTGTTCCAAATTTGCGATTGTCTGAATGAGCTGACTTCTCATATCAGCATTACTTGGAACTCCATTAGCGTCAATAGCTACTTGTCCTGAGCAATACAAAGTTCCATTCGGTTGCTTTACTTCTACGGCTTGAACCGAATTTGTGTTTTTACCCCAAGCCCAAGGGTCAAATGTTGCTTTTTGCATCTTACTTAAATTTTAAATTGTTAAGCCACAAAAGTAAAATGCACTTGCGACAGCCTTATGTCAGGGGTCAAAACGAGTTAGTAAAATTTATCAAAATATTCCTGTAAAGTCATTTTGTGTTGCTCAAATTTCTCTGTTTGCACTTGCATTTTTGTAATTCTGTCCAAACGAAAATATCTAAATTCTTTGCGTAAACGACACCAAGCAATTAGCAACCAATTTTCTGTTGTACTGATTAATGCAAATGGCTCCACTGTTCTGTTTGAAGTTTTGTTTTGTTCGTTTGTATAGTCAAATTTTACCAATTGAAAATTCGTAAGTGCCCGTTGTAATTCAGAAATATTGTTGCTATTTCTTTCTCTGTTTAGGTTTTGTTCAAAACGAGTTCTGTCAGCAAGTAAATTAGCTCTGTCTTTATCTGTCTGTTTTAAAACAGCTTTTATTTTGTCAATGGCTTCTGTATAATCTTTGATAAATGAAGTGTCTTTGTTTTTCAACACCAACTGCTCGGCAAGGATTAAGGCATTGGCTTGGCTTTCGGTAAACATTACTGGTGGAATTTTGTAGCCTTCCATTAAAGAATAGCCTTTTCCATCTTCTGTTATTATTGGAACGCCTGCTTGTTCTAATGCTCTTATGTCTCTGTAAATTGTTCTTACACTAACATTGAATTTGTCTGCAAGATTAGTCGCAGTCAAAAGTCGTTTTGTTTGCAGTTGTGTTAATATCGCAGTCAGTCTTGAAAGTCGTTTTGTATTGTTGTCGTTCATTTATTTTGTCTGACTGTTAATGTTTGCAGGGTCTCGTGGCATTACGCCTAACGTCCAGAGCATTGGCGAAGTGGCGGAAAATCGAAGCGGAAAGTTTCGATTTAGCCGGAACGTAGCCAATGCTTTTTGTCAGTGGCTAAATTACAAAAAAAGCCAATGCAAAAAGCATTGGCGGCATACGAAGACGGAATTTTCAATTTACCGTGAACCCCGCCATTTCGCCAATGCTATGTTAGCTGTGGTTTTTATTGTCCGTCAAGAAGTCAAACATAGATTTTGTTACTGTTTCTGGTTGCTCTTCTTGTGGGAAATGTCCACTTGTTTCAAGTTTGATTGTCTTTGAATTTGTAAAACCCGAAACAAATTTGTCCAAATAATGTGGTTTAATCACGGGGTCTTTCATTCCCCAAACGAACAATGTCGGCTTGTCGGAAATTGCTTGTCGTTTGCTCCAAAGTTGTTCAAACCAATCTTGGTCGTTAAGCAATGATTTAGCAAATGTCAATGCTCCATTTCGTTGGGTCTTGTCGGCAAAAGGTTTCGTATATTGCTTTAATAGTTGCTTTGAAATTTTGCTGTCTCCAAACGATTTAGGCAAAATAAACTTGGGCGAAAAGTTTAGATAACGATACAGGAAAGGTAACAAAGGACTTTTCAAAATTCTGCTTAACTTAATAAAATCAGGGTCAGTTTTACTGCTCCATAACCAAGAATTTAGAATGACAAAATTCTTTACTTTTTCGGGCTGTTGAATGGCAAAATTAAATCCGATTGCACCGCCAAAATCGTGAACAACAAGTGTTAAATTGCTTAATTTCTTTTCAAGCACAAATTTTTCAAGTGTTTTGCTGTGGTTTTGGGTTGAATAATCGTAGTGTTCGGGTTTATCCGAAAGTCCAAAACCAATGTGGTCAATTGCTACACAACGAAAATCTTTTTTTAATTTTTTGATGATGTTGCGAAAATCAAAACTCCACGAAGGCGTTCCATGAACGAACAAAATTGTTTCGCCTTGTCCCTCGTCAATGTAGTGCAACTTGTGTCCGTTGATGTCAAAATAATTTGATTTAAATGGATACTCTGATTTGTCAAGCCAATGATTTGCCATATGATTTAAATTTTCTGTGGCAAAGTTGGCGAGTATTTGAAAAATAAAAGTTGGTCTATACCAATATTTGCTCATTGAACAATAAAATGGTTCAGTTATCATTTTATGAATAGCCTAACGTGATGCCTAAAATACCATCAGTTTACCTGTTTCGATATCTTGACATTCAATAGCATCACCTCCACTTCAATAATCTTCATGCGTGGTAATTCTCATGTAATCAATCAAGGTTGAATAAAAACTTAAAATAGTGTTTATTGATTAGCCTTTATCCGTTTGTATGGAGGTATTTCTTTTATGTGTTATTTTAGGGTTTCTTTTTTTGAATGAATGTTATATGTACCGCTGTGTTTGTTCTTTTCAATTTGTATTGTTCCAGAACTGGACGGAATACCAATATAATCGTATTCAAATGGTATTACTTCATTACCTAATGTATCAAGGTATCCCCATTTATCTTCTTTTTTAAGTATTATATAGCCTTCTTCCATTATAACTCTTCGGTTAGTATTTATATATCCTGTTTCACTGATTTCATCTTTTCTCACATCTGTAATTTCTTTGAAATCAGTGAACACAAAGTCAGCAACAATTTCATCTTTGCTGTTTATAAGTCCTATTTTTTTTCCTTTTTTAACAAGAGAAATTCCACGTTCAAATCCATACGCCAAATCATATTTACAAGGAATCGTTTCTTTTCCATTGAGATTAATGAATCCCCATTTACCTTCCCTTTTTACAGCACACAATTCTTGTTTCCACTGTCCCATCTCATCATATATAAATGGAACTATTTCTTCTCCTTTGTCATTAAGTATTCCCCATTTTTTATACTGTTTTTGGAGCTTTACTGTATTCTTGTAAAAACCTTTACTTGATGTGTATTCCATCGGAATCACTAATATTCCTTGTACATTAAGATAGCCTATTTTGGGGTTCGCTATTTCAAAAAAACCGTTTTCAAAATCACGAATGTAATAATCGTTGATGGCTTCTAATAGGAACGAACCACTTTCATCAATAATACCCCATTTTTCACGGTTATCTTTTCCCATTATTGAAACAACGCTGTACCCATTTTTAAAATCATGAGCATTGTAGAATATTTTTGCAACCCGTTGTGCATTTTGATACAGAAGTGCCTCTATTGTTCATGCTGAGGCTTGCCGAAGCATCTAAAATCTTGTTAAGATATGATTTTTAGATCCTTCACTACGTTCAGGATGACAAAATAGCGCTTATAATGCACAACGGGTTTTTGCATTAAAAAGTTTGTTTCCCTTTTCATCAGTGAAAAATCGGTTTCCGTTTGGAGTTCCAGCGCGTTTTATTTTTCTCCAATAAGGCTGTTTTTCTTCTATAGTATGTGTTTGGTCTATCGTTGATTTGTTTTCTGTTTTATTTGGAAGAGTATTTTGATTGTTGCAGGAGATTAATAAAAAACTTCCTATTATTATTGTGCAAATATTATTCATGGTTTAATTTTTTTGACGAAAAAACGGATTATATAGAACATAACAATAAAATGGCTCAGTTATCATTTAATCAATAGACTGATATAATGCACAAAATCTAAAGGATTGTCTTCCTGAATATAGGTTTTTGATTTTTTAATTTCAATAAGAGTCGCATTAGGGAAATTAGCCATTAATCTATTGCCGAGTTCAACGGGAAATAGTTTTGTATCATCGACACCCCATAGAATTAGTACAGGTTTGCTAAAGTCGGAAAGATGAACAGCAGCTTCCTTGGTATATTTAGGATCCCACTCCATTACTAATTTCTTAAAATCATTTCTGATTAGTTTGCTATTAATGAATTCCTTGACGTACAAATCATGAATAACCTCTTTTTTTAACGTATTGCTTAATAGGCCAAATGTCATTTCCCACTTCAAAGAGGATTTGTAACGGAAAACCTTAGCCATCAACCACAAATAACCAGGCACTTTTACCATTGTCTTTAATGACTGGAATTTTTTTGGAGGGAATATTTCAAATCCTTCGCAATTGCTCAAAACCAAATGCGATACCACTTCTTTGTATTTAGAAGCAAAGACTTGTGCATAGGCACCTCCGGTATCGTTGGCAATAATGATTACCTCTCGCAAAGAAAGTTTTACCAAGAATTTAGCAATAAAATGTGCGATTCCATGAGCGGTAAAATCGAACGTTTCTGACATTGGAACACTATGTGCACCAAATGGCCAGTCTGGCACTATACAGCGATATGTTACTGAAAGTTCTGGAATCACTTTTCTCCAAGTGTTTGCATTTGAAAATGCGCCATGTATGAAAACTATTGGTTGGCCTGTTCCTAAATCTTGGTATTTAATTGTGTTTCCGTCTATTTCAATACTCTTCATAGAATAACTTCCATTTTCTGATACTTCGTTCCTTTCCATATTGGTTTTGTGTCAAAGATGGAAAACATTAGAAAATTAAAAGTTGGTCTATACCAACATTAAAATTTAACTTTATTGAAAAGTTTGCTAAAATTGGTGGGAGAGATACCTAAGTAAGACGCGATGTGTTTGTGTGGTACAAGTTGTAATAAGTGCGGACTACGTTGGCAAAATGTTTTGTAGCGTTCTTCAATCGTCATACTATGCAATTCAATGTGTCTGTTAATTATACCTGCTAATACAGCTTCTGTCATTCGCCTGAAAAGTCGCTCAATTTGTTGTGATTGGTCAAAGAGTTTTTGTAGTTCATCAAAAGTGATATAATCCAATTCGCTGTCGGTAAGACAAGTCAGAAAGTATTTTGACGGAGTTTGAAACGAAAATGATTCGGGAATGGCACACAAGTTTGGCGGATAGGTGAATGCAATAACGTGTGTTTTGTTGTCTGCATCAAAGAATGACATTTGCACACCGCTTTTTACAAAGTAAAGTTCTCGTTGTGTTTGTCCTGCAACGGTTATGAAGTCGCCTTTCCTAAAAGTCTTTGTTTTAAGTTTGTCAGTCAGCAAGTCATAGTCTGCCGTGCTTATGTCGTGAAAAAGTTTAAAGTATTCGTGTCGTTCCATTCTTTAATTTGGGGCCGTCCTAAAATCACAGCTAACGGGTCGGGTATTTATGAAGGGCGGGAATAGTAGTACTTCCGTTGAATTTTGCACTAATGCTCAATAGAAGTACAAAAGATGAGCCTTTGACATTCAGCCCACCTTTCATAAATACCTTGTTAGCGGCACGTGCCTTTGTTCGGTCTTATTCATAGAACAATTTTAGTTTGGTTTCAGCTGTTTTGTATTTCTTTTTTTGGCTTTCGGTAAGTGATGAAAAAAATGACGGCAAAATTTCAGTTTCATTTCCTTTTGAAACCTTTTTCCACGTTCCTATGACTTTGCCGTTATAAATAATTGTTGGGTAGAAAATACCGTTTTTTGTAAATGCTTTGGCTTGGTTTTCTGCTTCAATTGTAGCGGTTCTATCTTTATAACTTATGATTAGTTCGTCAAATGCAGGTAAATAGTAAACCGAATCATCTTTATTGGTTTTCAAATTATCTGTTTCGTTCGTCCAATATTCTTCATTTTCAATGATGCTGGAAATGAATTTAGACTTAACCATTTCAAATGCTTTTTTCGCATCAGAAACATTAAGTCCCGACCACCAAACAAAATCTTTTATCGTTACAGGACTTCGGCTTTGGATATATTTTTCCGCTAATCTTGCCAATGCTTCATCTTTTTGTAAGGGTTTTGCCGCAGGTACTTTTCTATCAAATAAAGCATAAGTAAGTTGTTTACCTACTCTTTCGCCATTGCAAACTATCATTTCCGTTTCTGCCCTAAACATAATGTGGCTTGCCCGCAAATCATTTGTGGCAATTCCTTTTTTGTTGAGTTCGTTCATTATTTCTTCTCTGGTCAGGATTTCATTTTTTTCTAAAAGTTTTCTGATTAAAGAATTACTTTTTTTCAAAACTGTTTCGTCCAAACCTAAACTTCGGTTCATTGATGCAACAGATTTATTAAGGTTCGGTGCGGAAAGTTGCATCATCCATCTTACGTCATCCGCAGAAACCAAATGCCAAGTAGGTCTTAACAGATGCGTCCGTATAATTTTTCCGTTGTTTAAATCATCTTCAATTTGTTTGTCAAAAGCATTGTTAGGTAACCGAATGCCGATAGCCAATTTTGACATTGCATAATCCTGTGCCTGAATTGCACCCATCCATTCTAAAACTTCTTGCGGTGTTTTAAGTTTCGGGTTGGAAATTTGCTGATTAATTAGTCTGTTTATTGCAATTTCATTCAAGGTCATTCGTTTTTGATTATTCATTATTTTCTGACCAATCAAATGGAACTTCTTGTGTTAGTGCAAATAAATTACCGTCAGCGGCTTTCAGCACAGCCAATCTTGCTCCAGGCATATCTACGACACCTGTATCAGGATTGTGATTATTTCCCTCCACTGCTTTGCCCTTGCCAATCTCTACCAAAGAACCGTCAGCAATTTCTACCATTGCTTTTGCTCCATTGGTTATAAAATAGCTGTGTGCTTTTTCTATATCTTCAACTTTCCAAAAAATCAATGGATAGTCAACCCAAGGAAGTCGTGAAAGTGAAATGTCCATATTCTCAATATTAAAAGAAGCAAAGTCCTCGTTTTGCCAAGTTGGGTCTTTGCCTAATAAAGAAGCCCAAGTATCAATGCCTTGATTCAAGTTTCTTGCAGGATAAACTATTGAGGCAATCGTAGTAAGTCTGATTTCTGTTTCGTTCTTATTTTCCATAGTTCATTATTTTTAAGTTGTTGAAATTTGGCAGGGTGGTCGGTTGGCATTGCCGCTAACGTCCGGAGCATTGGCGAAGTGGCGGATAAATTGGACGAAAAGTTCAATTTAGCAGGAACGTAGCCGATGTGTTTCCACAGAAGCTAAATTATTAAAAAAAGCTGAATGTGGAACACATTCGGCGGATAAATATGTAAAAACCTTCAACTTAGCTGTTTCCTCGCCATTTTGCCAATGCGATGTTGTGTGCTGTGTTTATTTCTTTTCATACATTATTCAATTGTAGAAAGATATTCCTTTAATTCAAGGTTTATGTTTTCATAAAATGGTTTGAATGATTTAATTTTCTTATTACCCGCAAAAAAAGGGTAAAGTCCATAAAAATCTTCTCCTTGAATTAACTTTGTTTTATTATTTTCAATAGGTTCAATATACCAAAAATGCACTCCAACCAGAATCCCCGTTATACCGCCTTTCCATTTTAATGATTTTAAAGGAATTAACTCTGTAATCTTACCCTTGCCTGTGTAAATTTTGCCAGAGCCATCAGGTGTGGCAGTTTCCATAATTATTGTTTCATTATGTTTGGCCTTCCCCTTAATGAATTTAATAGATGAACACCATTTTGCATAAGATTCAAAGTCCGTTAAAACTTTCCATACCTTAATTGACTCGACATTTAAAATTATTTCGGTTTCTATTCTCTTCATTTATTCAAATGACTTTAATTTAGTTTTATTAATGGTTAATTTTCCGATATAAATAATAACATTCGTTGTCAATATACTCCAATGTATTGTTCTTTTGTCGGAGTTTTGATTTACTTGGCTGTGATTTATCAATATTATAGTCTATAACATATTTTTGATTTTTTCGCTTGATTAAACCAATTAGTTTGAAATTTTCTTTTTCTTTGATTGATTCATTATCAGAGAAAAAACTTCCCGTTAGAACTATTCCACCGGGCTTTATGTATTGTTCGCAATAATCTATCATTTTTCCGGCAAATAATGAAAGTAACAAATCGTAAGATGCACGTCTTAATCCTAAATCATTTTTAAAGTCTTTTGGTATAAATTTCCAATACGCTGATTCTTTAAATACTTTGTTTTTATTTATCAAATCCATTACTGTATCAGCATCCGAGAAAAAATTTAAAGATGATTGGCTTTTGTCAATGTAAACAATATGATTAAAATAAAACGAAGGTGTTATATGTATTGAACAGCCTGGATATATTACGGTTATTGGATTAAATGTTTTCTTTATCAACTCAAAAAGCCCAGAACGTTCAAATCCTAATGATTTATATAGTTGGTCGTATTTATTTTTAGTAAAAGTGTCCATCATAACATTGCACACAACGGGAAACGCATTGGCGAAGTGGCGGTTAAATTGGACGAAAAGTTCAATTTAGCAGTGACGTAGCCGATGTGTTTCCACAGAAGCTAAATTATTAAAAAAAGCTGAATGTGGAACACATTCGGCGGAAATAATGCACAAAAGTTGAAGTTTGCACTTCACCCGCCATTTTGCCAATGCGATGTTGTGTGCAGTTTTATTTTTTAGAATTATTCCATTGCATAACATATTCTTTCTCTAAAGTAGGTTGGTCTGTTGATTCTGATAAGATTATGAAATCTTTGGATTTATAAAAGTTTACACTTTTCTCATTTTTTTGGTAAACGTTTAATTTCAATTCCGTTCGCAAATTTTTAGCATAATTTAAAAGTAAAGTTCCAATTCCTTTTCCTTGTTGTTCTATATCTACAAAAATTGATGCAATATAATTTTCACTTAATGCAATAAATCCTAAAATATTATTAGTTTCCTCTGCTACATAAACTTCTGAATTTGGAAGATATTTTTTAATCATTAAAGACTTGTTATTTATCCAATAATCTTTTGGTATAAAATCGTGAGCTATTATAGATGTGTTTAGCCAAATGTCAGCTAAAAATAGAACATCTTTATCTTCCATTTTTCTAATTATTGTCATTATTTTTCTAGTGTTTAGTTCTTAGTTTTTTTGTTAGTATGTTAAAAAAGAAGTATCGCTCAATCTTTTTATAATTCTTTTTCCGTGTGTTGTTTGGCTTAAAAAAGAAACACCTCCACTAATTCCATATAAGTCAATTTTGTTGAGATTTTTCACGTCTAATTCAAGCCACATAACATTAAATACACTTAATGTATCTCCGTGAGAAACAATAATAATATTTTCTTCATCATTATTTATTATTTCTTTGTAGAAAGGCAGAAGTCTTTGCCAAACATCAAATCTAGATTCAGCGTCACTGAAACATTTGTCATAAATTGTCAGCTCTTCATTTTCAATGTTCTCTTTCAGCCATTTAACCGATTTTCCTATTGCTTTTCCTAAATTTCTTTCTTTTAGCGACTCTGTGAAAATTGGATTTAGGTTGAATTGTTCTGCGATAATTTCAGCAGTTTGTTTTGTCCTTTTGAGTGTTGATGAATAGATAGAAAACTTTTTATTTTCTATTTCTTTATTAAGATTAAATGCAATGTTTTTAGCTTGTTGAATTCCTTTTTTACTCAATTCCCAATCAGTCCAAGAACCAATCATTCCGTTTGTATGATGAATAGATTCAGGATGTTGAATGGTAATTATGTTTTTAGTTCGGAACATTCTATATTATCGGTTTCTCGCAAAATTGCACACAACGGGTCGCGTGTTGCCGAAGGCGGGGAAATCGAAGCCGAAAGTTTCGATTTTGCACCGAGGCGAGCCAAAACGAATTTTTATGAGTTAAATTTAAAAATAAAAAACGAATAAAATTCGTTTTTGGCGGAGATAGAAGTACAAATTTTGAATTTTGCCTTTCAGCCCCGCTTTTGGCAATACCTTGTTACCTGCAGTCTTTTATTGTTCACGTCTAATAACACTCATTTGAGTAACCTTCAATTACTCATCGAATATTTCGCATACCATTGTTAGGCACAAGCTAAATTACAAAAATATCCTTTTGTGTAAAAAAGCAGGTTGTTAAACCTGCTTTTTTATAATAGTCCTATGCAAGACTTTGTCCTATTGGTAAGTGGGTGCTTAGTACGACCCTGTTCCAGAGGTTGATGGTAATTATGGCAGTTATAATATCTGCAATTTGAGTTTCGCTAAAAAACTGTAATGCGGTTGAATAGGTGTCATCTGACAATCCATTTTGATGGATTAATGTTATCTCTTCCGTTATCGCCAACACTACTTTTTCTTCTTCCGTAAAAATATCTTCAGCCTCTCTCCAAGCATTCAGTAAAAAAATGCGCTGATTTGTTTCTCCACTTTTAATTGCGTCTTGAGTGTGAATGTTGATACAATAGGCACAACCATTAATTTGTGAAGCACGGATTTTTATAAGTTCTTTAGATGTTCTAGATATAGAAGCCTTTGAAAGATACATTTCTAAGCCAACCATCGCTTTTAGTGCACTTGGTGCAACTTCCTTAAAGTTAAATCGTTTTTGCATTATATAATTTTTTTAAAATTGTTTAATGCAAAATTGCAGAATAAGGAAATAAAAAAACTTAAACTGGTTTAAGAAAGAAGCCTCTTTCGGATTTCGCTTAAATACTCGGGAGTGAAACCTAGATAAGAAGCGATTAAATATTGGGGAACACGTTGCACAAATTCGGGGTGATTTCTAACGGCTTGAAAATAAAACTCTTCTTTTGAAAACGAAAAAAGAAATTTAATGCGCTTTTGAGCCGCTGCATAAGCCCGTTGGTAAACAAAACGGAAATAGCGTTCCATCACAGGAAATTCTCTTAATAATTTTTCCTGTTTATCTGTAGTAATATACAATATCGTAGATTTTTCTACAGCCTGAATATAAAATTCCGTAGGAACTTCGTTTTCGTAGGCAAAGTTATCTGTAAGCCACCAAGTTTCAACGGCAAATTCAGTGGTTTGTTCAGTGCCTTTTTCGTTGATGTAAAACTTTCGTAACAAACCGCTCAAAACAAAATAATGATGCCTGCAAATTTGTCCCTCCTCTAATAGATTTTCTTTTTTGGCGACCTCTTTCGTGTCAAAGAATTTTTTAATTTCTTCAAATTCATCGTCAGAAACCTTTGCGAATTTAGTTATATGTTTTTTGAAAATTTCGGACATCTCTGATTTATACGATTTGAGTTAAGATTGCAGGTAACGGAAAACGGCTTTGCGAAGGAGCGGAAAAGGAAGCACAAAAGTTCAGTTTAGCACTACCGTAGCATAAGCCATTTTCTATTTGCTAAATTACAAAAAAGGAAATAAAAATGGCTTATGCGGTAATAGAATTACTGTCGTTGAATTTTGCACTTAACCCCGCTCTTTTGCAAAACCGATGTTAGCGGTTCGTTGTTTATCTTTTTCGTATGTAATGTAGTTGCATTAACCCTGTTTCAAATGTTTTTGCTTGAACAAATTCAAGTGTTTGTTCGGGTCTTCCGTCTTTAAAAAGTCGTGTTCCATTGCCTAATAGAACAGGTATAACCGAAATTATAAATTCGTCTATTAAATCGTGTTTCAAAAGTTCATTTATTACTTCTGCACCACCATCACAATAGATATTTTTTCCTTTTTCAGATTTTAGTTGTTTGACCAATTCAGATAAGTTTCCTGTGTAAAAAGTTGTTCTGCCTACCTTTGGTCTTTGATTTCTTGTTATGACATAAACATCTCTTTGTCCGTTGTCGTAGTGAGAAGAACCGATTTCGTTAAGAACATAATCGTAGGTTCTCCTGCCAATAATTAACGTGTCTATTGTGTTTGTAAACGCTGCATAACCGTAGTCTTCTCCTTCTTTTTCAACGAGTTTTAAAAAACTAAGGTCGTCATTAGGTTTTGCAATGTAGCCGTCTAAACTTGTTGCAATAAAAAGTGATATTTTTCGCATTTGCTTAAATTTATAAAGTTTCTGCAAAGTTACCTTTAAGAAAACATTGGTACTTTGTAAAAATGCGACATTTTAAAGTTGCGATGGCAAAAGTCCTGTGTTTCGTTTGATTTCGTTGGTAAGATGTGAATGGTCATAATAGCCACATTCAAAAGCAATATCTAACAAGCTACGATTGTCATTTGAATTTTTGATTGTATTCAAAGCATTCTGAAAGCGAATAATATTTGAATATTCTTTTGGGGATAAGCCAATGAGCCTTTTAAAATTTCTCTCTAATTGTCTTACAGTTGTGAAATTTCGTTTTGACAGTTCGTAAATGCTTATTTGTCCATTTGTTGAGTGTATATCATTAATAACCGATTGTAATGGATTGTGTTTGCTATTTATTCTTTCGGAAAAAAAATGGTTAAAATAATCGAACGGGGCTTTGAGGGTTTTATCAATATTAAAGGAATTGGATTTTTCAAACTCAATAGTGTCGTTGGTCAATTCATTTTGTGAATTATAGTTATAGAAATTAGCAAATGTTGCAGGCTTCAGGCACGCTCCTAATAAATGTGTGTTACTATCAATAAAGCTGTCTTTGAATGTATTCATTGCACCGACTACATACGTTTTTCCAAATTCCATTGAGGCAGAACCATTGTCTGTCAAACACGTATCTCCCAAATTTATTACAATACCTGCACAACCATCTGGAAAAACCCTTTCCCATTGCGTCCCAAGTTCGTTTCCTTTTAGCTCCCAATAGAAATGAATAAAGGGTTCTAATTCTCTGTAAGGCTTAACTTTTTCGTACTTCATCGGTTTCTACGGTGTTGTTCGTTACAATGACCGCTAACGGTTTGGGTATTGCCGAAGGCGGGAAAATCGAAGTGATAAGTTTCGATTTTGCGCTGAGGCGAGCCAAAACGAATTTTTATGAGTTAAATTTAAGAAACAAAAACGAATAAAATTCGTTTTGGCGGAGAAAGAATTACAAACTTTGAATTTGGTACTTTAGCCCCGCTTTTGGCAATACCTTGTTAGCGGTATGTGCTTTTATTCGTCTTTGTTTGTTTTGATAAGTGTTTCCATATAGCTATTCAGATTAGAGAGATTTTTGTCAATGCTTGAAAAAAATTCAATGTCTGCATTTTCTACTTTCGTAAGTGCTGTTTGCAAAATATTTTTTCCGTTTGTTGTCAGCTTTACAATTTTTGCTCTTGTGTCGGTAGCGTGTTCTTGTCTTGTAATTAGTTTTTTGGTTTCCAAAGTCCGCAATACTTTTGATACCATCATACGGTCAAAGTTGTTGAGATTAGCAATTTCTACCTGCGTAATGTTTTCGCTTTTGTTGGTAAGCCACGCTATAGAAGTTAGTAAAATAAATTGTGTATGTGTCAAATCCAAAGGATCTAACACTTTTTTTAGTTTGCGTTGCCAAAGTAATGTTAGTTGTCCTAATAAATACCCCGGACTTGTGTCTGGACTTTTAAAGATAAATTCAATTTTTTCAGACATATTCTTTTTGTAACATTTTAGATGAAATTAAATTAAAATCGTGTTCCTTTATTTCAAAGAAACCAAAGCGAAACGGATAACCCCAACTTTTTTTGTTTTGAATAAAATTCAAGTCGTCAATCAGCGGAAGAATGGACACGTCTTCGCTTTCATAAAATTCAATATTCCGTCTGAAAGGACAAAAATCTGCAGTCATCTGAAACGGATATACTTCATTGTCTTTTACTATTCCGATTGCCGTAAATTCCTGACACTTTTCAGGCTTTCCGAATGTAAGTTTTCCCGAATAGTAAATCACAAAATCGCCTTTTTGCATTCTTTTTAAAGGCGATGATTTCCCGTGACAGGCTTGTGCAATTCCTTCTGCAACTCCTGTCTTTACGTGGTCTTTAGATGCCACAATAATCCAATATTTCGTTGATCTATCTTTCATTTAGGCTAATTATTTGGTTGCATAAAAGTCAACACGTATCCATCAAGGTCTTTTACCATCAATGTTTTACCAAAAGGCGTTTGGTTGATGCCACCCAAAATTGGAATTTTTCTATCTTCAAACTGCTCTTTTAGTTTTTCAATTGTTCCGTCAATAGCAAACCAAAGAGAGGTGCCAATTCCTAATTCTTTTCCGTCAATGTTTCCAATTGGTTTACGGATAGCAAAACTTGCTTCGCCTTTATTGTATTTAAAAGCAACAGCTTCGGGATTACCGATTTCCAAAGGTTCAAAGCCTAATTTATTTGTGTAGAAGTCTTTTGAGGCTTCCAAATCTCTCACTTGAAGAGATGCAAATTCTAATCGTCTCATTGTTTTAAAATTTAATTGTTGTCGCAAAGGTAATATACACGACAACAATAAGCAAATTTTTTCTTTTCTCATTTTAATAGTTGTCAAGAAATGTGTCGATAAGTTTTTATGAGAGGTTGAGTAGCATTACCGCCTAACGTTTTCGGGTATTGCCGAAGGCGGGGATTCTTAGCACAAAAGCTTAATCGAAGAACGAAAGTTGAACCTTGCACAAATGTCCAATCGAAGCCGTTCAGCCCCGCTTTTGGCAATACCTTGTTATGCCTCGTTTTTCTTCTCAATCAAGTTGTCCTTTACTTGTCCAAGTACTTCTTGTACAAACTCTTTTCCTTTAGCAACTCCGTTGTTTCCGCCCATTGCATCATAAACTACAAAAGTGTTGTCTATAGCTTCTGTTATTAAATCCGAAGTCATTAAATCAAAATTAATGTCCGCAACGTCTTGGGGACGTGGCTTTAATTTATTTGTAAGTCTGCATACCAAATACATTGAAACGTGAAACTTTATATCTCCAATTTGTGGTCTGGTAAGCTTAGGACTTGTATGGTTTTTTAATGAAGTCTCAATAGTTTGTTGAATATGGATACACTTGTGATAAAGTTCAATAGGGATGGTGTTATTAAAAATGCCTTCGTAATCTGAGTTATTTTTGATTATTGTCGAAGGTCGAGCTCTTGCATAGTCAGGTTTTTGTTGCAAAATACCCATTACTATTTGTGCTAAATATGGAATGCTAATTATTTTATTTATTGGACGCAGTTGATTCTTATGATAGTTTTTTCTCCTGTCGTAGTAGTAGCCCTTTGCCAACAAGAAATCTTCAATGTCTCTGTGAATTGGGTCAGTTGCCCTTAAAGAAGCTGGAGGAATATTTGTTTGACTATTAGTTGCTTTTATTACTTTAAGTCTGCTTTTTTCGTCTTTCGTTTTAACAACTCTAATCAAGACATTTCTTTTTTCAGATTCAATTTTATTTGTTTTGAAATAATTGAAAATCTCAAAAGAAGTTTGAAGTCCGTTTACAATTTGTGGTTCCTCAACTTGCAAAATTTTACTTGAAAAGGAGGCGTCCGAAGCTGTAATGGTGACACCATTGTTAAGCCACCAAAAATCTTCACTCGGAGAACTTGTCAGTAAAGTATCTTTTATACCTGAGTTTACCTCCACACTGCCTTGATAGTCTCGAATGTTCGAATCAAAGAAATATTTTATTAAATCTTCATTATCGTCAACAAGGAAATCAAAATAATTTTTTAATGGAGCAATTGCTATGTAACCTCCATCTTGTGTCGAAATTGGATTGTCAAGTAAAGTTATTCCTTTAGTCTTGATTTGCTCTCTTCTCGATAGGTCAATTAATTTACCTGCAGTTAAAAACTCAAAATTTATTTCGGCTTTGTCGAAGTGTTTATTGATTACCTCTTTTAGATTTTCAACTTTACGAGTTACATTATCGTGAACCTCAATACCTTTTGATGCGTAGAAATAATGAAACTTGAGTATTGGAAATTTAGAAGCTAAATGCAAGTATTGGTTTCTAAAAACTTCTCTATTCGTCAGAAGGTCGTTATTATAAACAGTTCTTAACGATTCAGCGGATTTAGTAAAATCAAATAAGTCATTTGCAGATGAAATACACTTTTCAATAGGCGTTTCTCCAAATCCGTTGGTATTCTTCGACTGAATTATATAAACATCGATTATCGAATTTCTTTTGCCGTCAATAAGTTCGGAGTCTCGTTGAACAAGTTCAGTATTCACGAAAGTATAGATGGAATCTATACCACCATCTCCTCCATTGTCAACGATTCCTTCTTCTAATTCGTCATACGACAGTTCAAAGTTTTTTAAAACCTGTTCTGTGACGAATAAATGAAAGTAGTCATCTTCTTTTAAAGATGAATCCAAAGAGGCTTTCTGCTGTTCAAGTAACGTGTTTAATATTATTTGTTGGTTTGTCGTCATATGTTCTGTCGTGTTTTAAAATGAGGCATAACACCCAAATATACGCAATAATCTTCTATATGCAAGGATGCCAAGTGTCTTTCTGTTAACCTCTATAAATAGTTGTTTTTAAGTGTCTTGCTTTGGTGTTATCAGATTTTATCTATTGCGTATTTTGTATAACTTTCTTAGATTTGCTTTGGCAGATAATACAAAATACGCAGTATGGAAGTTGTTGATTTTTCTGGTTTTGATTTTCGGGAAGGCAGGCACAAGGATGCCGCGGTCATTTGGATGGATTTCAAATACGACCGGTCAAAGATTGATTTGGTCAAATCGCTGAAAGGTAGGTGGAGCAGGTCTGAAAAGTGCTGGTATGTGCCGGACAACACCCATTTC
>Ga0222429_100234_pt1 | contig 69587 bp, 50 predicted proteins | sample 1B50Ametagenome_FD_182475 | JGI IMG/M metagenome (GOLD analysis project Ga0222429, IMG submission 182475) | Enriched microbial communities from leaf-cutter ant dump, University of Wisconsin, Madison, United States - 1B50A (version 2) | ecosystem: Environmental > Terrestrial > Nest > Insects nest...
TAAGGTTCCTCGCGTATCATCGAATTAAACCACATGCTCCTCCGCTTGTGCGGGCCCCCGTCAATTCCTTTGAGTTTCACCCTTGCGGGCGTACTCCCCAGGTGGATGACTTAACGCTTTCGCTTGGGCACCGACTGTGTATCGCCGGCACCGAGTCATCATCGTTTAGGGCGTGGACTACCAGGGTATCTAATCCTGTTCGATCCCCACGCTTTCGTGCATCAGCGTCAATCGCCGCTTAGACAGCTGCCTTCGCGATCGGGGTTCTGGGACATATCTATGCATTTCACCGCTACTTGTCCCATTCCGCCGCCTCCAGCGGCATTCAAGCGCATCAGTATCAAGGGCACTGCGACAGTTGAGCTGCCGTATTTCACCCCTGACTTAACGCGCCGCCTACGCACCCTTTAAACCCAATAAATCCGGATAACGCTCGGATCCTCCGTATTACCGCGGCTGCTGGCACGGAGTTAGCCGATCCTTATTCTCGCGGTACGCTCAGCTCCGGTCACGACCGGAGGTTTGTTCCCGCGCAAAAGCAGTTTACGACCCGTAGGGCCTTCATCCTGCACGCGGCATGGCTGGTTCAGGGTTCCCCCCATTGACCAATATTCCTTACTGCTGCCTCCCGTAGGAGTCTGGTCCGTGTCTCAGTACCAGTGTGGGGGATTCTCCTCTCAGAGCCCCTAGGCATCGTCGCCTTGGTGGGCCGTTACCCCGCCAACTAGCTAATGCCACGCGAGCCCATCCATGTCCTATGAATATTTGACAGAAATCCCATGCGGGAAATCTGTAACATGCGGTCTTAATCCGGATTTCTCCGGGCTATACCCCTGACATGGGCAGGTTGCTCACGCGTTACGCACCCGTGCGCCACTCTCATCCGAACCCGAAGGCGCGGAATCCCGTCCGACTTGCATGTATTAGGCCTGCCGCTAGCGTTCATCCTGAGCCAGGATCAAACTCTCCACTGTAAAATGAAGTCCGGGCACTCTCCCGCCCAAAGGCGGGAAGCGCCCCTTTGTGTCTGTCCGCCCGAAGGGGCCGCTGCGCTACATGATCATTTCCTTAAAGAACTCCAACGCCTCCGCTCCGAGCTTCGGCTATCTCGACCGGCTGAAAAATCAGCCGGACATCTCTCTGTTTCCTCTCCCTCCGTTTCCGGAGGGAATGCAAAGGTAGGAATTTTTTCCGGAACAGCAAATCTTTTTTTAATTTTCTGCCCCTTTCCCTTTTTTTTGCCTGAGGCCGGCATTCCAATGCCCGCCCGGCGCCCCCTTCCCTCGCGGTCGGGACTGCAAAAGTAGAAACTTTTTCCTATTCATCGCAAGTATTTGGTTAAAAAAAACAAGCCAAAAACTCCTAACCTACTCATGGATTGATAGATAATTTTTTACACACGACGCTTAGACGCATTAAATTTCTCTTTTTTTCAATGCTTCTCTAACTTTAGGCGCGATATGCGTTCCAAACAGTTCAATGGATTTCATCATATCTTTATGATCAGGGCTACCCACATCCATATGGGCAGAAAAACGAGTCAAGCCAAAGAGTTCAATGCTATGTAGGATTTTCTCCACGGCGTGGTTGACATCCCCAACAATTAAATGTCCATGGATAGACCTTCCGAAATCGTATTGCGATCGTTGATAAGGTGGCCAGCCTCTAGAAGCACCTATCCTGTTCATCTGGGCGGCGTAAATAGGGTAATATTTGTCGGCTATTTCCTTGCCGTTCGCGCCAAAGAATGCGTGCATATGAACGCCTACCTGAAAATCGTCCATATCGTGTCCATTGTCCACCCATGCTTGCTGGTAGACTTCAAATAAGGGTTTGAAGTTCTCTATCGCACCACCGATGATCGCAAACATCACAGGCAACCCCATCCTCCCTGCCCGAATGACCGAAGAAGTAGTTCCTCCTACGGCCACCCAAATAGGCAGACGGTTGTTTTTTGGCCTCGGGAAAATCGGCTGATTAAGCAACGGTTTACGAAATCTACCAGACCATGTGACGGTATCTTGTGTATTTAGGCGTGTCAGCAATGCTAATTTTTCTTCAAACAGTTCGGAATAATCTTTTAGATCGTAACCGAACAAGGGAAACGACTCAATAAAAGATCCCCGGCCCGCCATAATCTCTGCTCGGCCATCCGAAAGAAGATCTATCGTCGTAAAATCCTGAAACAATTTTACCGGATCAGCCGAGCTGATAACGGAAACCGCGCTCCCCAACTTAATGTTTTTGGTTACGCTTGCGGCCGCTGCTAAAACAATTTCCGGAGAGGCTACTGCATAATCCTCACGGTGATGCTCACCTATTCCGAAGAAATCCAGTCCGACCTCATCCATCAGCTTGACTTCCTCAATAATTTCCTGCATGCGTTGGGCCGCAGCTTGTATCTTACCGGTAATCGGATCTATTTGAAGATCACCGAACATACCTATACCTAATTCAATCATAATTATTCTCCTTTTCAGACACAAAAATAGCCTTCGAGCGCATGACAGACATTGATGTATATCAAGAAATAGCTATCCGTGTATATATTCTTTGGTACCGTAGCTCTGGATAAGCTTTCCTTCAAAATCGAGCCATTCTTGCCATCTCTTGTCCACATTTACGTCCGTTGTATATTTACGCGCAAAATGGAGAAAGGTTTTGTAGTGGTTTGCTTCCGACACCATTAAGTCATAATAAAACTTAGCCAATTCCTCGTCTTTGATATTCTTGGTAAGTACACGAAAACGTTCACAGCTTCGCGCTTCTATCATGGCCGCAAAGAGCAAACGGTCTATAAACGCCTGATTGCGAGAACCGTCTTTCTTGGAAAACTTCATCAATTGTCCTACATAATCATCTTTACGCTCACGTCCCAGCGTATAGCCCCTTGCTTTAATAATATCGATGACCATTTGAAAATGTTGCATCTCTTCAATAGCAATAGCGGTCAATTCATGCACCAAATCTTCGTGTTCAGGATTCTGCGTAATCAAGGTAATGGCATTGGAGGCCGCTTTTTGTTCGCACCATGCATGGTCAGTCAAAATCTCCGCTATGTTGCCTTCTGCAATGTTTGCCCAGCGCGGGTCCGTCAATAGTTTTAGTCCAAGCATTATTTTCTCTTTTTGATAACAGGGCCAATTTACAAAATAAAAACCAAGAAGAACTCAACCCGGTGTCTAACTACCATCCGCCAGAAATGGCTAATAGGGCCAACCGAACGAATTTATAAAAATGAAGATGCATTTGCCCCACAAATTGTATCCTCAAGCTGGCGCTGGTCTCCGACCAGTGCCTCCGATTAAATGATGCTATTTTTTGATTTTGTCCATTCCTCAGAGACTTCCTTCCTTTTTGGCCGGACAGGTCGATTGGTTATCCATGAGTGTTTATTTCAATGAAATGGATGATTGTTGCGCCGTTTTGAAGCGTAAAAAATGACCAACCGAACGAATATATGAAGATGAATTTACCCCACAAAAAACATCAAAGAACTTTAAACACGGCCAAAAGAATGTATTTTTGTCCTACCATGTACGATTCACGCTTTGAAATAGACTTGATATACCTTTGGGTAGATGGCAATGACCCACACTGGCGAGCAAAAAAAAATGCTTTTACAGGGCAAGGGAGTGATCATCATAGCGAAAATAACTTTGCCGCACGTTACACCAACAACGATGAACTGAAATACACACTGCGTTCTGCTGAGAAATATGCCCCGTGGATTCGCCGTATATTCATCGTAACGGACAACCAAAAACCCGATTGGCTAAATGAAAACCATCCTAAAATCCAGATCATCGATCACAAAGACATCCTCCCTGCCGCGTCTTTACCTTGTTTCAATTCCAGTGTCATCGAGTATTTTCTCTATAAAATCCCCAATTTGTCAGAACATTTCCTATATGCAAATGATGATATGTTCTTTGCGAGCAAACTCACTCCCGGGTTCTTCTTTGCTGCGGATGGATTTCCTGTCGTGCGGCTCACTAAGAAACCTTTTGGAAAATGGCGATACCTACTTAAAAACCTAACCGGAAAAAAACTCGGACAGTATAGACAAATGATTTGGGACGCGTCCTTATTGGTAGAAGAAAAATTTGGCAAATATTACTCGGGCATTCCACACCACAATATTGATGCCTATCGGAAAACAGATTTCAAAACGGCTGTTGAAGACGTGTTTGCCGATCAAATCAATCGCTCCGTCCCTCATCATCTGCGTACATTTGGCGATATGCACCGTTCGGCATTTTCTTATTATGCCCTTGCCATTGGCCACGCCCATCTGAAATATGTAGATTACAGCGAGTCCTGTATCTTGGACGTCAACAAGAACCATTATCAAAGATACCTTGACCGATACCAACCCTCGCTTTTCTGCTTGAACGACAACCAACACAGCACGGATAGTGACAGAGCGGAAGCAAAACGTTTTTTAGACGGCCTTTTTCCGCTCAAATCAGCTTTCGAAAAATAACGCAGTAAGACACTCGTATTTATAGAAATTCATGATGGATAATACCTTAAACAGTTGTAATATTTGTTTAACAGCTCATAAATCACCATTTCATGAAACCTCGGGCGAAATGGAAATATCCGATTGACCAACATATGCGTTAAATCCGCCAATACAACTTCCAATTCTTTGTTGATCTCCTCTGTTTTGTATTTCCTGCATAAGCTGTGGATACAATCTTTCGTCTGGCGTGTACGATCACTTAAGACCGTGTCAGAGCGCGCATCATCTTTCATATAGGCCATTATAGTCGCTCGATGCGTTTTAAATTTCCGATTGATTTTTTGCAATAAGTCTTTACCTGCTTCAAATTCTTTTTTAAAATATTGCATCGGCCTTTTCAGAAACCGCTCTTTATCGGCTTGTTCGAATCCAAAGTCGGCCAACAAGCGATCGATGGATTTTAACGCAAACATCCACCGCAACCGATCATGTTCCTCATTGACGATGGTGAGGTATTTCATGGTCGCCACGCTGTCCTGATGGAAAAGTTCTTCAATATCGGCTATCGTAGAATACCCGTATCTTTCCACTTCGCGATTGTACGTGTCTATCGTCGTTTTATAAAGCCGTTTTTTATGTTTCAAGTCGTCTGCCCATAAATGCAATAATGATACTCTGTTGCTGAGCAGGTTGCAGACCTTACCCCAATCAGAGAACAGTCTATTAAACAACCAGGCGGCATCGCTTGCCCGAAACAAGGAGTTAGCTGAACTGGACCACCAGATCGAAGAAGAGAAAAAGAAGTTTGTGCAATCCATGAACAGTCTGATCAGTGAGGCGGAAAACTGGAAGCAACAGTATGTACTGACCGCTCCGAGCAAAGGCAGGGTGATCTACGGTTCGGTGCTTCAGGAAAATCAATACCTCGCCCCCAATCAGGATGTGTTTTACATTTACGCAGAAAACAGTGCCTATTTCGGCGAGATGTACTTGCCACAAAGTGATTTTGGGAAGATAAAAACCGGACAGAACGTATTGATAAAGGTACGGAGCTATCCTTATGAAGAATATGGTTATCTGCATGGAAAGATCAAGAGCATCAGTGATATTCCCGTTAAGGACAGCGTATTCCTCTCCCGGGTAGAGATTTTTAGGGAACCGCAGGACTCGTTGATCCGTTTAAAACCAGGCATTCTGGCAGATGCGGACATCATCACTGAAGACCAGACCATTTTATACCGTATCTGGAAAAATGTCATGAAAAATCTGAAATCGAATTAGCGGATAACGCATTTCCAATGAGAACATTAGCCCTCCCCTTCGGGAGGGTTAGGAAGGGGATTCACCTCACCAGAATCGCCACCGTATCACTCCAGCCTCCTGCTCCCTGACTGTTAACGGCGCGCACCTGCACTTCATATTTACGCGCCACTTTCAAGGGTTCAATGATATTGCCTCTGGAGGAAGTCGTGGTGAAACGATCGCTCCATGGCATCTCTTCCTCCGCAAGCTCGCGGTAGCGGTATTCATACAGCCGTACGTTGCGTTGTTTAGCGAAATCCAAACGGAGCTGCCCCGAAAGACGGCCATCGCGCAACCGCACCTGTTCAACCGGCAAGGGCGCGAGACTGGGTGCAAACGGCTTGTTGGTCGGAAATCCCGAACTTAACAGTATAGAAAGATGCCCTTCCGCTACCGTATTAACATAATAACCTAGCTTTCGCAACACACGGGCCAAATCCTCTTTGCTCTCGTTTTTCAATGCCGTGTCTTCCATTGAGCCACGATTCCCTGCAGTAGCCAGTTTTGTGGCATAATCTTCCAAAAGGTCCTGCACCTCCTCCAATGATGGGCTAGGTGCTGGAAAATGGGGGTTACCGGTCATCGCACCGATAATCGTGTGCGCGGCTACCATCAGCTCATCGTCTTTCATCCCGGGAAAGCCGATAAGCGCTCTTGCTTTCTTCGCCATTTGTTTAAAGTTGTCCGTGATCGGTTGTGGGTAACTATCGCAACTCCCCGTTGACCGAATCTGCTTGTTATCTTGTTCTCTTCACGAGATCCAACAGCACAAACATAAACAGGAGGGTGGAAAGAAATGAAATTTTGAACAGATTTGAACGAATTTGAACGGATTTGGCGCCATTTGAACGTTCTGGAGCCAATAATACACCTAAAAGTGCGCCAAACGCAAAACTGTTTAAGCCATTCGCATACACGTTTGTTTTATACGCACATGCGTATGAAACAAACTCACGTGCGTTTATTACAAACGCACAACAGTTTGCCGCAAACGCTTGAGACTTTATCACAAACGCACATGCGTTTATCGCAAACGCACAACAGTTTGTCACAAACGCTTGAGACTTTATCACAAACGCACATGCGTTTATCGCAAACGAACAACAGTTTGTCGCAAACGTTTGAGACTTTATCACAAACGCACGAGCGTTCATTGCAAACGTATAACAGTTTGCCCTAAACACAAAGACGTTTGTAGCTGTGTTTTTTTACACACGATTAGGTTAGTCCATACGAGACATGGACCTTCTTTTGAAAAGAATGCCCAAGCCGATGATAACCGTAACCAGACAAAAAGCGCTTCACAAATCTGCTCAAAACAGGAACGTTTAATCATCTTTTTTTGTAAAATCCATTCACAAACAATAACTTTAATGGAGCTAATCAGGTTGTATTAATGATGTTAAACCCCGAAAATATACGATATAGCTGTGCCAGACGGCCTAACCTATCTTGGCCTGTGCATGTAGTGAAGCTGGGGTTGTCGCTGTTGTTGCTCTTTCTGTCTACACAACATCTCCATGCCCAACAAAATATACAGTTGCACACCGATAGGGACTACTACTTTCCCGGCGACACCGTGTGGTACAAAGCGTATCTCGCCCACAAGGGCATCCCCGACACCGCGGTAAAGAACATCGCTGTGGCCATCGGACGCCACAACAGGGAAGTATTGGAGCAACAGCTCAGGCCCGTAGCCAAAGGGGCAACTTTTGGGCAGTACGTCATACCCGGCGATTTCAAGGAACACGAAATCTTCTTCAATCTCTACACGAAACGGAATGAAAGCAAACCCTACGCCACCAAGATCGCCGTGTACCAGAAAAACAAGGTCGTGTCCGACAGCAAGCCGACCGTAAAGGTGTTTGTCCAAGGCAACGGTGTGATGCCGGGAGCTGAAAACGAGCTCTTTTTCCAGTGGAACATCCCGGACGAAATCAGGGCCAGGATATGTGACGAGCACGGAACGCAGATCGCAACCTTTAGGACCGATGCCCGGGGCAGGGCCTCCATCGCCTGCAAGCCCGAAAAAGCCCCGGTTTTTCTGCACTGGTCCTACCAAGGGAAAGAATATGTCGATCCCGTGCCGACCTGCACGACCAGAGCCCGACTGCATCTGGAACAGTCCGGCGACACGGCCATCCTCGTGGTCGAAAACCGGTCAACCTTCCGGAACGCCACCCTGCGGTTCATGCCGGAACCCGACATCACCTGGCAAAAGGACCTGCATTTCGGGTGGGAGAACGTACAGACATTTCCCCTCGAAGAACTGCTGGGCGGCGCATATGCAGGTGATTTTGTGCTCGTGTACCAGGATTCGGTACTGGCCTCCATGCGCACCGACCATTTTAGACCCGTGGAACCGCAACTCGCCGTCAACAAGCTTTCTTTCGAACATTTCGGAGAGAACAGCTTCGACATCCTCATCCCCGACGACAACGTCTGGAACCTCTCCATATCGGTGCAAGACGGCCTGTTGCCGGCACCGATGGACGATTTCGATCCCCTAGCCTACCAGACCGTTGGCAGGTACCGGTATTCCTACCCGAAACCGGAAGAAGAAGACTTTACCGATGCGTTCTATACCCTGAAAGGAAGGATCAAGATGCCCGAAAGGGAATGGGACAGGTTTTGGGAAGCACGCTCCAAAAGACAGCAACAGCTGGAAAAGGAGGGCAGGCCACTAAAAGGGGTGTCCTTCGGCTACCGACTATCAACAGAGGCCGACTATCGCTACGAGGAAGTACAGTACGACAGTACGGGCAACCTGAAGCTACGAGACATCACCTTCTACGACACCCTGCTGACACGGGTGGTGCAGATCGATGACCACCTCAAGGTCTTCCCCCTCCAAACCGAGTGGCAGTTCTCCGATTTACCGCCCGTGGAACAGGTCCTCATCCCCGACTTCGTGACGGGCCTGCCCCGCACCCACCTCTATACGGGCCGGTTTGACCCCGACTACTACACTTTCCCCTCCGGCGACCGGGCCATCAAGGAGGTGGCGGTTTCGCGAAAGAAGATCGACCCCCGTATCGAAAAACTCCAGAAACAGTTCTCCAAGGGATGGTTTGACCGCGAGTCGGTAATGGACATCGACCTGCTCCACGAGGACATACCAAGCTATGTGTTTACCTTGGGAGAACTAACGGAATACTTAAAAAATAAATATCCGCTGATAAGACGCTATGGAGGTATGATATTAGCCAATAATGTGCACGCAAGAGACAAGTCTTGGATTGGTGGCGATATGCCGTTAGATGTCACAGAAATTGTGTTCGTAAGAGTATATGAAAAATACATTCAAAATCCTTCAGGAGGGGGCGCTATCATGTACTATACCTCAGGTGTCAACGCCCGGAACAAGGATATCGGCGTGGCGAAAATAGCCCTTTCAAAGGTCCCGGGCTACAGCGTTTTCCACGATTTCCACCACAAGAAGTACGACGGGGGAAATTTACCTGAATATGATGACAGGCAGACCCTGTACTGGAACCCCGACATACAGCTTACCGGGCGTGTAAGGTTTCCCGTTGCATTCTTTAACAATACGCTCTCCGATGCCTACACCGTCACGGTTCAGGGCATGTCGGGATCGGGCAAGACTATCCGGTTCAGCAAAAAAATCACAAAATCCGACCTCGACAAGGATTAACATATTTAATTCATTAAAATAAACGGAGGTGATATGATCATCCTCCATATTGTGTATCTTTAAAAGATGAAAATAGCATTTTTTTCGACCCAACCTTACGATAAAGCGTTTTTTGAACGGGAGAACAAGAACAAAAAATTTACCTATCAGTTCTTTACAGCTCCGCTCGATTCCCATATTGTGCATGCCGTGGATCCTGTAGACGCAGTGTGCGTTTTTGTCAATGATAAGGTCACCCGGGAGGTGGTAGAAGTTTTGGCTTCAAAAGGCGTAAAGATCATCGCGCTACGCTGTGCAGGGTTTAATAACGTCGATCTGGACGCAGCAAAAGCATTTGGCTTAGCGGTATGCCGTGTTCCGGCTTATTCGCCTGAAGCTGTTGCCGAACATGCCGTAGCCATGTTGCTAACCCTAAACAGGAAAACCCACAAAGCATATAACCGGGTTCGGGAGCAGAATTTTGCTTTGCAGGGCCTTTTAGGGTTTAATCTGCATGGGCGCACCGTAGGGGTTGTTGGCACCGGAAAAATAGGCAAGGCCTTCGCCCGGATTATGTTGGGATTTGGGTGCAAAGTATTGGCTTATGATCTTTATGAGGACAGGGAGCTGATCGATCTTGGTATCACGTATGTCTCTTCAGATGTCTTATATGACAGATCGGATATTATATCCTTGCACTGCCCGCTTACCCCTGACAACATGCACATGATCGACAAGACGGCTTTGGACAAAATGAAAGAGGGGGTTATGCTCCTTAACACCAGCAGGGGAGGATTGATTGACACGGTCGCAGCCATAGATGCCTTGAAAAGCAAACGGATCGGGGGGCTGGCGATAGATGTGTATGAGCAAGAGGAAAAAATCTTCTTCAAGGATCTAAGCGATACGATCATCGAGGATGATATATTACAGCGCCTGATGAGTTTTCCCAATGTGCTGATCACAGCCCATCAGGCCTTCTTTACGGATGAGGCATTGACACAGATCGCTCGGGTTACTTTAGAAAATATCGAATGCCTGCTACAGAATAAGCCATTGAATAAAGACGCCGCTTTGTAAAATGTCATTTTTTGAAAAAAGATACTTCTGTTGAACCCGTCTCATGTCCATATGGGGGATTTATAAACACAAAAAAGCCGTTTTACGAAAGTAAAAACGGCTTTTTTGAAAGTGACCCCGCTGAGGCTCGAACTCAGGACCCACAGATTAAGAGTCTGTTGCTCTACCAACTGAGCTACGGAGTCAAAACATCATTTTTCAATGTTCAAGCGCAATATTAGCTATTATTTTTGAAATCACGAAATTTGTGCCGTAACGTATTTGTAACGGCTTTTTAAAAGATTTATAGAAATTTACCGGTGGTACAGCTTGTGGTTACCATTCGGTTGTCCAATCTTCGATAACAATTCCGTCAAGTCTGTCAAAATCACTTACGTTTTTTGTTACCAAAGTAAGGTTGTTGAAAATGGCTGTTGTACCTATAAGCAAGTCAAAATCGTCTAACATCCTGCCTTTGGTTTTCAGTCGGGCTTTTTCTTTTGCGTAAATATCGAGAACAGGGAAAATGGGAAGAATATCGAATTTAGCAATAAACGCTTCGATGTTTTTTCGATTCTTTTCTTTCTGTACACTATTTTCAACGCCGTATTTAAGTTCGGCTATCGTTACCTCGGACAAAAGACAATTTTCTTCACCAACCGCTGTGATTTTACGATATAGGTCAAATTGCCCTTTGATGAAATAGATACAAATATTAGTGTCGAGTAAGAATTTTCTCACAATTCTTCACGTTTACGAGTGAAGTTTCTTGCGGCTTTAAGTGCTGCAATTAATTCATCTGCGGTTTGGTCTGATTCCCAAGAACCGTATAAAGATTCAAGAGAAACTTCTTTCTCTCTCTTTTTAGTTGTTTTCATCGACTTTGAAAGTCGGGCGATAAGTTCCAATTTATTGTTGGGACTAAGACTTTTCAGCAATGTATAATAGCTGTCAATCAAGGTTGTATTCACGTCTGCTGTTTTCATCTTTTCCTCCTTTTCAAATTATAACAAAGATAGTCAAAAATCTTTTTCAATATAAGTTAATTTGTAGTCAGCAAATAGCAACAATTTCAGCTACACTATCCAACCTTGGCGCTTACACAGACTCTTTTTCTTTGCGCCGGTCTGTGGCCGATTGGTCTTCGGCCACGCCTGCCTTCCAATAGGAAAAAGCGTACAACTCATCCTGTCGCCATTGTTTTTCCTCGCGCAGATATCGGCGTATTTCTTTTACAGTGGCGTATTCCGCGGCAACATAGCCACTACGGGACGCCTGAGACAAGTTTTGTCGCTTTACCACAGATGCCAATTGACTGCCCTGTTGCGGATGTTCGTTATGCAGCCAGATGAATCGGATGGCAGCTTTTGTCTGTAAATGCTGCTCATCCGCCTTCCCATGCACTTCGATGATACAGGTTCCCCTTGCCGATGCGGGCAGGTCTTCCAATATCGCGCCTAATACGGGAATGGCCGTGGCATCGCCTACCAAGAGGTAATTGTCAGCTTTGGTATAGAGTTCCCTTTTGCCGTCCTTCATCATGACACCCAAGACATCACCCGCTTTGGCCTGTATGGCCCATGCAGATGCCGGCCCTTCATCGCCATGCGCCACAAAGTCTATCCAAATCTCGTTTTTTTCCACATCCATACCACGATGGGTGTAGGTCCGAATTTTCGGACGGATATCATCCGATAGCGGTTTCCACTGTTTTTTATCTTCGTCGAATTCCGGAAAGTGTACCTTGTTCAATCCCTTGGGCGGAATCAACAGCTTATTGTTTATACCGACCGTCGTATTGGCCAACAAGTGAATATCCTGTCCTGTCAAATAAATCCGGATATAGTGTGGTGTGATATATTCTTTTCTAACAACCGTTGCCACGATTTGTAAAGGTTTGAAAGCTTTGTTACTCATCTTATGCTGTATTTTTTTAATTGTGATTCGTTTTTAATTTTTATCTATTAACCCGTTGTGCATTATCAAATAAAAACCACTCTATTATCATGCTCACGACAGGAAGTCTACCTGACGGCAGTCAAGCGTCTGTTCATGTATGCTTATTAGATTATCTTCGATGAGCCCTTCGGGGTTCCTCCTATCGTCGGAATGACAAAAAGAGCTGGTAACATTGCCACACGCTTTATTTGTCATCTCGCCAAAGTCCTCGCTAAAAATCGAGACAGGCGAAACAAGTTGTCGAGCTTGCGAGACATCTATATAGATTATCTTCGATGAGCCCAGGGTTCCTCCTATTCCCGAATGCTTTCGGGACAGGCTGTCGGAATGACAAAGAAATGCACATCATGCACAACGGGTTCCGTTATTTCGTTTTTATGGTAAACTCCATGGCCTTTTTGGGATAAATGGTCGTGGACAGATATCCGTTTTCAGGATGGCGGACATAATCGATATAATCCTGCATGGACGGTTGAAACCCCACAATATCATCCACGGCAATGATAGCTCCCTTTTTCAATTTTGGCTCAATAAGCTTAAAAATAGGGTACACCATATCCGGCCAGCCATCCAATAAGACAAAATCCCATTCCGTCTCTAAGCCCTTCAATGTATCTCGGGCATCACCTTCCAAAATTTCCACATATTCGGATAACCCCGCTTCCTTGATATGTTGCCTTGCTATTTTCACTTTATGGGGGAGGTATTCCGTGGAAATGACCTTGCCACCATTGTCTTTTGCCGCTTTCCCCAAATAGATGGTCGAAATGCCGAATGAGGTACCAAATTCCAAGATGTTCTTTGCACCCATCGCCCGCGCTTGCATATAGAGGAATGTGCCTTGATGTGGAAGAATCGGAGTGTATTTGTCGTCGTAGAAACGTTCGTTTTCTGTTTTCCAATCGATACCCTTTCCATACATTTTAAACACCTTGGGCAGAAAATGAAAGACCATGGACCAACCCTGTTTTAAGGCTTCCTTGTAGAGCCTCGCCAACGTAGCTTCTACTTTGGCATCGTGCAGTACTTCAAATAATTCGGGGGTGACCTTCGGCATAACGTTCCAATTTAACTCTTCATTGTTCTATACAGAGACAAAGATAGTTAATTATTTAGAATCGTTCTTAATAATTAACAATTGCTTTCTGATTCTTTTCTTGGAAATCAGAACCGACGTAGGGTTGCCTCCTTGTGTGTACCCGAATAATGAGATATCCATGTCGATAACAGGGCAACCACAAGGGTTTCCCCTACTGTGGTTCCTTCCCATCTATGTAACAATAAGCTCGTTATAAGAAGAATTTTAAATTTTTCTTTTGGAGTATCAATAATTCTTTTTATAATTGCAGTATAGTACAGAATAGTACAGATTGTAAACCCAATCGCTACGCTAAAAATTAATAACTGTTATAAAACCAAATGAATCTATGTGTCATTATTACTTTATTAAAAAGGGAATACAACGTCTCTTGTTATTCCTTTTTATCGGGGGGATGTATTGTACATCGGTAAGCGCCCAAGAACGGTTTGATTTAACCGGAGTGGTATTGGATAGTCTCACCCAACAACCTTTGTACAATGTATCGGTCGTTCTGAAAGGAACAAGCATCGGTACGGCAACCGATGAAAACGGTCGGTTCACTTTGCCTAATTTTCCCATAAACGGCAGGGTTGAGTTTTCGCTGGTGAGCTATAACCGAAAAGAGGTTTGGGTGCAACAGCGTGGCGAACTAACCCTACATTTATCCAACGAAGCGTCAACCATCGACGAAGTTGCTGTCGTGGCTTATGGCAGTCAACGTAAATCGAGTATGGTGGCATCTATCACCACGGTAAATCCAAAAGAACTGAAAGGCCCTACCTCCAATCTGACAACGATGTTGGCTGGAAAAGTAGCCGGGGTAATCGCCTATCAACGTTCGGGCGAACCCGGGGCAGACAATGCTTCTTTCTTTATTCGGGGGGTCGGAACATTTGGTGCCGGAAAGAGAGATCCGCTGATTTTGATTGATGGAATAGAATCTACACCCAACGATTTAGCGAGATTGCAACCCGATGATATTTCCGGATTTTCGGTACTTAAAGATGCCGCGGCTTCATCGCTCTATGGCGCACGTGGTGCCAATGGTGTGGTGCTCGTGACCACTAAGACGGGAGCAATCAGCAAAGCCAAGTTCAATGTGCGGTATGAAAACTCCTTATCCACCAATACGCGGAATTTCAAATTTGCCGATAACGTTACGTATATGAAGATGGCTAACGAAGCGGTCTTGACCCGTGATCCGAAAGGCAGGTTGCCCTATAGCCAAAACAAAATCGACCATACTGCCACCGGAGATGACCCGCTTTTATACCCCAACAATAATTGGATAGACCAGCTGATCAATGACTATACGAACAACCAGCGTTTGAATTTCAACGTTTCAGGGGGTGGAAATCTTGCCCAATACTATGTGGCCGGTACGCTCAATGTGGATAACGGTATTTTAAGGTCTGAAAAAACGAATAATTTCGACAACAATATCAACTTGAAAAACTATTCCATCCGCTCGAATGTCACACTGAACATTACGCCGACAACCGAGGGAATTGTCCGGACGTATGCACAGTTTGATGACTATACGGGGCCTGTGGGTGGTGGAGAACGCGTGTTTAAGGAAGCAATTTGGTCCAATCCGGTCATGTTCCCGGCAATCTTCCCCGAAAGTTATTCGCCGTACGCCACACATCCTTTATTTGGAAATGCTTTTGTCCCCCAGACCAACACCTTATACAACAATCCGTATGCGATGATGGTGAACGGGTATCAGGAATACAATACTTCTACCGTCAATGTGCAACTGGAGCTGAAGCAGAAATTCGATTTTCTACTAAAAGGGTTATCGGGACGCCTGATGGCCTACACGCAACGCTATTCCTATTTCGACGTGCAACGCAAATTCTCGCCTTTCTACTACAGCCTTATCCGTATTCCGGGAAGTACGACAAACGTATTGAATTTACTTAACGAAAATGGCGGAACAGAGTATCTGACCTACGAACAGGGCCCCAGATGGCTAAATACCACGTCCTATGGAGAGTTGGCCTTGAATTACAACGCTCAATTTGGGGAAAGCCACGAGGTAACCGGAATGTTGATTGGCATCATCCGCAATTTTCAGACAGCTAATGGCGGCGATTTGCAGGCTTCCCTACCCGCTCGAAACCTGGGTATTTCGGGCAGGGCGACCTACGCCTACCAAGGAAAATACTTGCTCGAGTTCAATTTTGGTTACAACGGCTCGGAACGTTTTGCGAAAAACCATCGTTTCGGCTTTTTCCCTTCTTTCGGTGTGGGATGGAATGTACATGAAGAGAAAGGAATGGAATTCCTAAAGGATTACGTAAGCCAATTTAAATTACGGGCGACCTACGGTATGGTGGGCAACGACCAGATCGGTAGCAGTTCAGATCGTTTCTTTTACCTGTCTCAGGTCAATCCCAATGACGGCGGAAAAGGATTTGCTTGGGGAAATAGTTGGGATTACACCCGACCCGGCTATTCCATTTCCCGCTACGATAACAGGGAAATATCCTGGGAGCGGGCCACCACTTTTGACGCAGGTTTCGACCTGAACCTGTTAAACGGTTTGGGCATTGTGTTCGACTACTATTCGTCCGAGCGCAACAATATCCTGATGGCACGCGACAATATCCCAAGTTTCCTCGGGTTCCAAAACACCGTCCAAGCCAATATCGGAAAGGCCAGAAACCGGGGGGTCGACATTGCCTTGGATTACAACAAAACCTTTTCCGACTCTTGGTGGACCCAAATTCGTGGAAACATGACCTATGCAACCAATCGCCTGTTGGTCAACGAAGAACCTGACTACCCAAGCAACTTATCGCATCTCAGCAGACTCGGACGTTCGTTAAGCCAAGAGTATGGTTTGATTGCGGAACGACTTTTTGTAGATGATACCGAAGCAAACAACTCTCCCCTTCAAAATTTCGGTGGATTGCTCAAAACCATGGGTGGCGACATCAAATATCGCGATGTGAACGGCGACGGCCAAATTACCGATTTGGACAAAGTGCCTATTGGCTTTCCAACAGACCCCGAAATCATCTACGGGTTAGGTTTCTCGGTAGGTTATAAAGGTTTTGATGTCAGCGCCTTCTTGCAGGGGTCTGCCCGCTCCTCTTTTTTCATCGACCCGGGCAATATCACGCCTTTTGCCATCAATGGCCCTTATCAAAATGGCCTGTTATCTGTCATTGCAGACGATTATTGGTCGGAAGACAACCAGAACCTACATGCGTTCTGGCCTCGGTTGACCGATGGCTTCAACAACAATAACGGCCAGCGTTCCACGTGGTGGATGCGCGACGGCGCTTTTGTGCGGTTGAAGTCCGTGGAATTGGGATATAATTTGCCTACATCCTTCCTACAGCGGTATCGCGTATCGAACGTTCGGCTGTATGCCAATGGCCTGAACCTGGCCGCTTGGAGCAAGTTTAAACTCTGGGACCCGGAAATGGGTGGCAGTGGTTTAGGCTATCCCATACAAGCCGTTTACAATATTGGAATTAACGTAGGGTTTTAAAAAAAGAGAATCATGAGATTGAAATCATACATATGGAAACTGTTATCACTGTCTTTGTTAACCGTTTCCTCCTGCAGTTACCTCGACTTGGTGCCGGACAATGTTGCCACCATCGACAACGCCTTCACCATGCGGAGCGAGGCCATAAAATACCTTGCCACCTGTTATTCTTATCTTCCCAATGACGGCGAACCAACCCAAAATGTCGCCTACATGGGAGGTGATGAATTTTGGTTGGATTTCCCGACGGTCAGTATCAACGGAACCAATTGGAACATTGCCCGGGGCAACCAAACGGTCGTAAACCCTTATGTCAACTATTGGGATGGACCCATGTATAAAGGTATCCGCGATTGCAACATCTTTTTAGAAAACATCACCGATTTGAATAAGGTACGTGATTTGAGCATCGATGAACGCACGGCATGGACGGGCGAAGTACTGTTTCTAAAAGCCTACTACCATTTCATGCTGTTGAGACACTACGGCCCTATTCCAATCATGGATGTCAACCTACCGGTCAATGCCTCTATAGAGCAGACCAAGATGAAGCGGGAGCCTGTGGACAAAGTGGTTGACTATATCATCGGTACTTTGGATGAAGCCATAGACAAGCTTCCCAATGCCGTGGCATCGCCCGTTACAGATTTGGGCAGAATTACCAAGCCTATTGCCATGGCCATCAAAGCAAAGGTCTGGTTATACGCTGCCAGTCCGCTATTCAACGGAAACCCGGATTACGCGACCTTCAAAAATGTAGACGGTGAATCGCTGTTCAACCCTACCTATGACGAAAGCAAATGGACAAAAGCGGCGGAAGCCGCCAAGGAAGCCATTGAAGCCTGCCACCAGTTGGGTTATAAGCTGTACACCTTCCCCGGCACGGTGTTTCCACTTTCAGACACCACCATGATACAGATGAGCATCCGCAATGCCGTGACCGAGAAATGGAATACCGAAATTGTATGGGCGAACCCCAACTCGCGCACTTGGCAGATGCAATATTCATCCATGGCGCATATCGACCCCAACAATTCAAGCAACAACAGTGTACACGGGACGTTAGCGCCACCACTGAAAATCATCGAACAATTTTATACCAAAAACGGGGTGCCTATCGATGAAGACAAAACGTTGGACTTCACCAACAAAGCTGCTTTGCGTACCGGAACATATGAAGAACGGTTTAACATCATCCAAAATTACCAAACCGCTCGCCTGCATTTCGACCGCGAGAACCGGTTTTACGCCTCTGTGGGCTTTGACGGCGGCATCTGGTTTATGGAGAACAGTCCGAGCCGCAGTGACGAGAACACTTGGACCACCCAACTGCGCTTAGGACAATTCGGAAGCGGTCTCTCCATTCCGATTACGACCTATTATCCCAAAAAGCTTGTCAACTGGAAGTTTGCCTTTAAAGATGGCAATAGTTCCCATATTGAAGAATATCCGTTCCCTATGGTCCGGCTGGCCGATTTGTATTTGATGTACGCCGAAGCGCTGAACGAAAGTGCCGGCCCTTCAAGCGACGTGTTTGAATACTTGGACTTGGTACGCGAACGGGCAGGTTTGCCGGGCATCGTCGCATCCTGGTCGGCCTACTCCCTGAACCCCAATAAGCCAAACACCAAAGAAGGGCTAAGGGCGATTATCCAACAAGAACGCAACATCGAAATGTGTTTTGAAGGCTCCCGGTTCTGGGATTTGCGCCGTTGGAAGTTAGCCGCGCAGGAGCTCAACGAGAATATCACCGGTTGGGACCGGAACCAAGACAAGGACCATCCCGAACTGTTTTATAAAGTAACTACTTTTTACCAACAGCGATTCGTTGCACCGCGCGACTATTTTTGGCCGATTAAGGAAAGCAACTTATTGGTAAACACAAATTTGGTCCAAAATCCAGGATGGTAATTAATGAAAAAGCCATGAAAAGAAATATATTAAAAATAGCCTATTATATCGGCCTGTGTCTTATACCCTTCCTAACACACAGTTGCAAAGACGATTCATTTTTGGGTATTGTGGAGGACAATCCCAACGGGCCGTCTCCTGTCAGTAATGTAGAAGTAGAAAATGGCCACGGCAAAGCCCGTATTCGGTACACCTTGCCCCCGGAGGATGACCTGCTGTACGTCAAAGCGCAGTATACCTTGCCCAGCGGACAGATGCGTATCATCAAGGCTTCGCACTACGTGAACGAACTTGTTGTAGATGGTTTTAAAGACACTTCTCCTTATGAGATACAACTCATTGCGGTAAACAAAAGCGAGAAAGAATCGGCACCAGTCGCAGTAACCGTACAGCCGAAAACACCCGTTTTTCAATTGGTGTACGATGCGTTGGAAGTGGCCCCAACTTTTGGTGGCGTCCGTATGCAATCGCTCAACGAATTAAAAGAAGATGTCGTTATCGTACCCATGGTTGATTCTCTGGGAACGGGTGAATACGTTCCTTTGGACTCCTATTACACCGAGGATTCGCTAATCAACTATAGCGTGCGGGGCTTAAAGCCCAATGAGATGAACTTCGCCTTTTACGTAAGAGACCGTTGGTTAAATTCCTCGGACACCCTGTTTACGAGTCTAACACCTTTGGAGGAGAATTTACTTGACCGCCATTTGTTCCAAGGACTCCGTTTGCCGGGCGATGCCGAATTTATGTATGGCACAACGATGGAAATGCTGTGGGATGGCAACATGACCCCAGGTAAATGGCCAAGCTTATACACCGTAGAGAGCGCAGGAGCACCTCAATCATTGACATTTTCGTTGGGCAAAGAGGCCCAACTCAGCAGGGTGGTGATTTTCCCACGGCGTGAAAACGGGTTCTACGACAAAGGAAACCTCCGCGATTTTGAGGTATGGGCTTCCAACAATCCGGCGCTGGATGGTTCGTGGGATAGCTGGACCAAACTGGCCGTATGCCATGTCGTGAAGCCTTCCGGAACACCGCCCGGTACAAATACCGGAGCGGATGAAGCCGCGGGCATCGCAGGTTGGTCCTTCGATATGCCAGAGGATGCACCAAAATACAAGTACCTGCGCATCCGTAATCTGCGGAATTGGAGAGGGAGCTATTTTATACAGATTAACCAAATCAACGTTTGGGGGGTCTATTAATTTATCGGTTATGAAAGCAAGAAACATATATGTATGCATCATGGCAACAATCAGTACGCTCATGATACTGTCCTGTTCAAAAATGGACGAATATAAAAAATACGTAGAAGGAGGAGAATTGACCTATCCGGCAAAATTAGATTCCATCCGCGTTCTCTCCGGACGATACCGGGCCACCATCCAAGGAGTGGTTGCCGTGAACAAAGGACTGAGCAGCTTCCGGATCTTTTGGAACAATCGGCGGGATTCGGTAGTCGTTCCCGTTCAACTGACGGAAAATGTCGACACCCTTTCCTATACCATTACCAATTTGCCAGAGGGTCCGATGAGTTTTGAAGTGCGGAGCTATGACGACAAGGGCAACAGCTCTGTCCCAACTTTTATCGTTGGCAATGTGTATGGAGAGCGTTTTAGACAGTCTATGGTGCAACGCTCGATGTTGGCCAGCAATTTTTCCGCTGGCTACAAAGCCAGCCTGTCTTTTCAAGATGTCTCCAAGGAAATGGGGGTATACGGCATTCGTTTTAAATACACGAATCGGGCATACAAACAGGTAGATACCGTCGTGCAGACACCCAACATAGATGCCTCTGTCTCGCTTCCAAATTTCCTATTGGGCAAAGAGGTGCAGTACGCCACGGTATATAAACCCGATTCCGTAGCCATCGACACCTTCATGACGCCCTTTGTGAAGATGAATCTGCGGGGCGACGTTTCCGATTTTCTGCTGAAGAATTTTAAAATGCCTTTTGCCACGGCGACCTTTGATGGCAATCGCTGGGGAACACTGGCCGACTGGTACACCAACGACGCCATGAAAAACCACAATGGCTATGGCGGATTCGCGACAGACGACGGAGGAACGATACATCTCGAAGCCGGCTGGGGAGCTCCTGCTCTTGAAAATGGTAAAATCTATCAGAAAATAAGCATGCCTGCCGGCAGATATGCCTTCTCAGCAAATGTGTCGTGGAGTACCTATAACAACAATGACGCACCTGCCTATCTGGTTTTCAGCAAAGGCGATGGCATACCCGATTACGACGAGGTCAATTCCACAACAGCTGTGGCCTTCAACAAAATAGGACAAAATCGATTTGAATTTGAACTGACAGAAGAAACGGAACTTAGCGTAGGTTTGGTTGTAAAAATGTATCCCGATAACTTATTACGGATAACTTATTTTAAATTAGAGCTGTTATGACGGCAACAAATGGTTAACACATGTCCTTTTCAATCAATATGCTCATAAAAACATATTATGCAAAACCCTAAAATAATAAGTATACTACTCGTTTTCCTGACCGCTTGCACAACAGCAATTGGACAGGACAAAATAAACTATGGCAAAGGTTTGTCTTTCGCTTACGATCAAAACGAAGGTGTTTTCAGTCTGTCAAAAGACGGCCAACCCTTCTTAAAGGATGTTGGCGTCCGATACCAATTGAAGCATCAAAAGGAAACAACGGTCACGGGCCATATCGTCCGTACCAAAAAAGAGAAGTTCAGCGACCAAGCAGGAAAAGGCGTTTGCTATTCCGTCATTTCCAAGTCTTCCGATGGCGTCGAAACCGAACAGCTTTTTTTCTTTTATGAAGACAAACCTTTTGTCGTCACACAACTCGTCTTAAAAGGCAAAAACCTTTCTTCCAACCATCTTGTTCCCGTGGCGGTACAAGGGCAGTCTCTCGCGTTGGGCAACAATCTGCAGACCGTATTCGTACCTTTCGACAACGATACGTTTATCTCCTACGAGAGCCGAGAGTTGAACGCAACGCCCACGGCCAGTGCCGAAGTGGGAATCGTGTACGATCCGTCTAACCACAAAGGATTAATTGTCGCCTCTTTGGAACAAAACACGTGGAAAACAGGCATTTTAACCACAGGCGACCAGAACAGCTTGAAGGATTTATCGGTAATCAACGGGTTTACCGAAACGTCCATCATGCGCGATTCCATGGAACACGGTTATTTGGAAGGAGAACGTATCGCTTCTTCCAAAATTTTGATAGGCTATTTCGACGATTGGCGGTCAGGATTGGAAAGCTACGCAAAGTTCCATCGGGTGCTGACCCCGCCTTACGTAAAATCCTGGACGGAAGGCACGCCGATAGGTTGGAACAGTTGGGGCGTTATTAAAGAAAAACTGACCTACGACAAAGCCGTCGGCACGGTCGATTTTTTTGCCCATGACATCCCTGCATTTCGCAACGAAAACGGACAGGCTTTCATCGACCTCGATTCTTTTTGGGACAACATGGTGCCGGGTGGCATGTCCGGAGATTACAGCAAATTGAAGGAATTCGTTGCCTATTGCAAGAGCAAAGGTCTTGAACCCGGTGTCTATTGGGCACCCTTTACCGATTGGGGACATGGTGGCGGTCCTAACCGCAAAGCAGAAGGAAGCACGCATACCTTTGGAGAGATGTGGACAAAAACAGCCAAGGGCTACCATGACCTCGATGGAGGCCGAGCGCTGGACCCCACGCATCCCGGCACCAGAGCCCGCATGCAGTTTATCCTCAGCCGGTTGGTCGATTGCGGATTTCGGATGATTAAAATCGATTTTCTATCACATGCCGCCATTGAGTCCACGGGTTTTTATGATGCCAACATTCGGACAGGAATGCAGGCGTATGATGTGGGCATGCGTCATTTGGTCGATTTGCTACAGGACAAAATGCTCATCTATGCCGCAATCTCTCCCTCCATTGCCACCTCATCCTATGCCCATATGCGACGCATTGCCTGCGATGCTTGGAACACCATCGGACACACCGAATACACCTTAAACAGTGTGACCTACGGCTGGTGGCAGACGTTTATGTACGATTTTATAGATGCAGACCATTTGGTCTTTACCGGAGAAAACATAGCCGTCAACCAAGCGCGGCTCGTTTCCGGAATCGTCACCGGTACCATCATCTTAGGAGATGATTTTTCAAAAAAAGAACCTTGGCAGGACGTTCTGAAGGGTTATCTAAACGACAAAGAGCTGCTGTCCGTGGTGCAAGATGGCAAAAGCTTCCGTCCGGTGGGCTATGCCGAGGGAAAACGTGCCAGCAATCTGTATGTAAAAGTCGTGGACGGTGACACCTACCTCGCGGCATTCAACTTCGACAAAACCACCAAAAATTTATCCGTAGATTTAACGAATATTGGATTAAAAAAGGGGAAAAAGTATCTTGCTAAAGATTTGTTCAGCAAAGAAACCGCAACCGTCTCTAATCAAGCAAACTTTTCTTTTGAGCAGGAAGGCGTTAAATTTATACGTATAAAAAAGCAATAAAAGCACACCATGAAGCAAACATCACATGAAGGGGTAATCCAATCCATCAAGAATTTGGAGCAGATGCAGGCTTTGTCCAAGCATGAGAAAATCGTGCAGGGAATAATCGACGCTATTGACACCGGCACGTTGACGTTGCAGGCAGGACTTCCTTCGGTGAACACATTAATCCATCGGCTTGGCTTCGCAAGGGAAACCATTGCAAAAGCCTATAAAGACCTGATGCAACGGGGGATTATTGCTTCCAAAAACCGAAAAGGATATTATGTCGTCAGCACCAATACCGATGCTCAGCAAAAAGTCGCTTTAGTGCTCTATGCCTATGACACTTTTCAGGACACACTGTATGCCAATCTAAGGGCCAATGTCCCGGCCAATATCCAAATCGACCTCTATTTCCACCACAACAACACCGATGTGTTTGAAGATATCTTTAACCGCATCATCGGGAAATACACCATTTATGTCGTTGCTCCTATTGAAAACAAACGGACAGCGGATTTGCTAAGAAGCCTTACGCCTTCCAAGCTCTTAATCATCGACCGGTTGATGGATTTGGGAGCGGAATATTCCTTTGTGTCGCAGGAGTTTGCCAAGTCAAGTGCACGCGTATTTGAGGAACTTTTGCCCAAGGTGAAAAAGTACAAGGAAATGGTTTTTTACTTTCGAGACCATACGGCCGAACCTTCTGAAATCAAAGAGGCCTTTTTAACCTTTTTGGCAGACAACAAGATAAAAGGCAGTGTAAAAGGAGCTTATGAATATGGGGAATTGAAAAAGGGAAAAGTATACTTCACCATCCATAATCCTGAATTGTACCAAATGCTGAAAGAAGTGAAAGAGAAGGGATGGGAACTGGGCAAGGACTTGGGCATGCTGTCCCATAATGATGATGTTATCAAAGAGATTATCAGTGGTGGCATAACCACTTTTTCCACGGATTTCGCAAAAATGGGTAAACTATCTGCACATTATATCATGACGCGTGAAAAAATCCGCGAAGTCATTCCGACAGAATTGGTTCTTAGGCAATCCCTTTAGTCTCAAAACATCATGGTGCTGATTAGCTTTCTCGTTTGTACCATCACGGTCGGTTTGTATTCTTTATACAAAACCAAGCTCTCCTATGCCAAAACATTGCAGGGACTGTTCTTCGCAAACCGCAACAACAGTTTTGCTTTTGTGGGTGCTTCGCTGTTGCTGACCAATCTCAGCGCCAACCAGTTTATTGGCGAAAACGAATCGGTATACATCAATAACCTTTCGGTTATCGGATGGGGCGTTACCTCCGTGCTGGCGATGCTGATTGTCTCCGAATGGTTGCTTCCCATCTATTTCCGACACGGTTTTACCACGATTCCCGACTTCTTGGAATTGCGCTATGACCGTTCGACCAAGACTTTCGTGTCCATCATTGTGTTGCTCAGCTATATTGTCAACCTCCTGCCCCCTGTTCTCTACGGTGGTGCAGTCGCATTGACCACGCTCTTCGACGTGCAGCATTACTTCCATCTGGATTATTGGACGTCCATATGGGTGCTGGTCTGGGCTCTTGGACTAATTGCCAGTTTCTATACCATTATCGGAGGTATGCGGTTAATCGCCATCTCCGACCTCACCTTAGGATTGGGCATGTTGGTTCTCGCCATCATACTACCCCTGTACGGGTTTTGGCATGTGGGAGACGGTGCAATCTTAGTGGGCATAAAGCAGGTGTTTTCCACCCATAGAGCGCATTTGAATGCCGTAGGCGCCGCATCGGATGCCGTTCCGTTCAGTACCCTGTTTACGGGAATGTTCTTGGTGAACATCTACTATTGGGGAATGGAGCAGTACATTGTGCAACAGGCACTCTCTGCCAAGAATTTGGCGCACGCCCAAAAGGGAATGACCTTTGCCGCCGCCGGCAAGCTGTTTATGCCCTTGCTCATTAACCTACCGGGGCTGATGGCTGTACACCTACTTCCCGGAATTGAACACACCGCCTCCACCTTCCCCTTGTTGATTGTCGAGATATTGCCCGAAATCTGGATTGGGCTTACCGTCGCATTGGTATTCGGTGCCGCCATCACCACCTATACGGCAGGCCTGCAAAGTTGCGGGACACTCTTTATCCTGAATATTTACAAGCCTCTCTTGGAACGTTCCGGAAAAAAAGCACCCGAACGCCATCTGGTTCGGGCAAGCAAACGTTTTGAAATCGTCGTCTCCATTGGGGCGATGCTGATTGCTCCCTTTATCCTATTTGCCCATACCGGGTTTTACAACTACCTGCAAACGGTGTCCGGCTTTTTCAGCATGCCTATATTTACCATCATTGTCATCGGCCTGTTTAACAAACATGTCCCTCCCAATGCCGCCAAGTTTGGTGTGATTTTCTTTATGCTGAGCTATTTCGTGTGTGAATACATCCTTGAACTAAACTTTCATTTTCTACACACGTTCGCCCTGTTGTTTTTACTGACATCCGTACTGCTTCTCCTTTGGGCGAAATTTTTCAACCGGGGATATGAAAGCGAATTCCGCTACATAGCCCGCTCCGCCGAGATCAAATTGGGCAGTGCATGGCGTCAACGGCATGTGTATGCCACATTGCTCATTATTTGCATGGTTTTAATCTATCTGGTATTCTCTCCGTGGGGGATTGCCACCTGAAAGCGATAAAAAAAGATTTATGATGAAACAGTATTTTTTCCTTTTCTTACTCCTCTTTGCGTGCAATGCCCACGCACAAAAGGCTACGCACCTGCTCTGGTCGGAAAGCCCTGCCACCGATTGGATGACCCAAGCCTATCCCATCGGCAACGGGAGGCTTGGTGCCATGATTTATGGTGGCGTGGCAGAAGAACATATACAATTCAATGAACAATCCCTGTGGACGGGCGACGAGAACGAAACCGGTGCCTATCAAGCCTTCGGCGATTTGTTTATTCGCTTTACAGGAGAATCTGCCACCGATTCAACAGCATACCGACGCGAGCTGGACATCGAAAAAGCCGAACATCGCGTCGCTTATCGCTCAAAAGAAATGCAATTGCAACGCAGCTATTTTGCCAGCTATCCGGATCAAGTGATGGTTTTTCATTACAAAGCGTCTAAAAAAGGAGCTTTTTCAGGCAACATCCGGCTTAGCGATGCACATGGTGCAACAATCAACGGTTCAGGAACGGACTTATCCTTTTCTTCGGCATTGGACAATGGCCTAAAATATGCCGCAAAAATTCGTGTCGAGCACGAAGGAGGAGAAATACAACCCTTGCGTGATGCCAAGGGGAACGCTCAATTGCAGTTTAATCGAGTCAATCAGTTTACCATCTATCTTGTTGCCACGACAGATTATGCGCCTGACCGCCGGGCAAACTGGAGAGGTGAAGACCCAAACAGCAAAAACGAGAGGGTGCTTTCCAATATCCGGAAGTTGTCCTATAGTCAATTGAAGAAACGGCACGAACAGGATTATCGTTCGCTGTTTGACCGAATGGCGCTCCATATCACCCTGGATGTACCTGCAACGCAGCAACAGTTGCCCACCAAGGAACGGATATTGGCCTATAAACAACAGCCCGACCCGGCATTGGAAGTATTGTTGATGCAATACGGCCGTTACCTGCTCATCAGTTCTTCCCGTCCGGGAGGCTTGCCTGCAAACCTGCAGGGCCTATGGAACAACAGCAACAATCCGCCTTGGCGCTCGGACTACCATTCCAATATCAATATTCAGATGAACTATTGGCCGGCCGAACCGGCCAATCTGGGCGAATGCCATATCCCCTACCTCGACTACATCGCATCGATGCGGGAGGTCAAAAAAGAACTGACCCAAAAAGAATATCCCGGCGTGAGGGGATGGACCGTGCGAACCGAAAACAACATCTTCGGTGGACAAAGCTTTCTGTGGAACACGCCGGGCAGCGCTTGGTATGTCCAAGCGCTATGGGAACACTATGCATTCCATCAGGACAAAGCCTATCTGCAAAATTTTGCATATCCCATTCTAAAAGAAATCTGCATGTTTTGGGATGACCACCTAAAAAGGAGGGAGGACGGAACATTGGTTGCTCCCAATGGCTGGTCGCCGGAACATGGGCCCACAGAAGATGGCGTAAGCTATGACCAGCAGATTGTCTATGATTTGTTCACGAACTATCTCGAAGCCGCAGATAGCCTGCAACTCGATACAGATTACCGAAATCATATCGCAAAGTTACGCTCGCAACTATTAAAGCCAAAAATCGGGCGTTGGGGACAGCTGCAAGAATGGGAAACAGACCGGGACGACCCCGAAAACAAACATCGGCATGTGTCGCATTTATTTGCGCTACACCCCGGGCGACAGATTACCATCGACGGGACACCGGAGCTGGCAGAAGCAGCACGCGTCAGTCTAACCGCCCGTGGCGACGAGTCCACCGGTTGGTCCATGGCTTGGAAAATGAATTTTTGGGCAAGGTTACAAGATGGAAACCATGCCCATAAAATAGCCCGCAATTTTATCACCTTAGCCGGCAACAGCGATGCGATTGATTACAATGAAGGCGGAGGCATTTACGAAAATATGCTGTGCGCGCACCCACCTTTCCAGATTGACGGAAATTTGGGCTATGTCGCGGGAGTCACCGAAATGCTCCTCCAAAGCCATGAAGGATTTGTAAACCTATTGCCTGCCTTACCCGATGCGTGGAAAAAAGCCGGAAAAGTAACCGGATTACGGGCCCGTGGCAACATCACCGTGGACATGGAATGGAAAGACGGCAAGGTCACTAACTACCATTTACACGCATCCGGCAAGAAACGGGTACTCGTCAAGATAAACGGCGAAAAGAAAGAAGTCATCACCAATAAACGATAATCAGAATTTAAATTTATCCTCCTAATATGTTATATATGCTGTCCTTTTTAAACAAAACAACGATATACCTCTTTATTCTTGGAGGTCTTTTATGCAGTTTACACGGTTTCGCCCAGACACGGACCATTCCGATCGAGACCAATACCAACGCGTTGGTATTGCGAGTCGATTCGGCCCAAAACGTCCTCCATATGGATTACTTCGGAAAGAAATTGTCCCATAGCAGTGAATATGCGCTTATCGCACCCTCCTACCGAAAATCCGCTGATTATACCGGCTTATCCGATGCGGCCTATACCCCCAGTGGTTCACAAAACCTGCTGGAGCCAGCCATCAGCGTCACCCACGCCGACGGCAACAAGTCCCTGGCTTTGCAATATGTCCGCCACCGGCAACAGCAAGTCGACGAAAACGTTACGCTATTGGACATTATGTTGCACGACCCGGTGTACGATTTTACCGTCACCCTGCATTATAAATCGTTCTTTAAAGAGGATGTAATCGAACAATGGGCCACCATCGAGCACCACGAAATGGGCGATGTACAGTTGCATAAATTTGCCTCGGCAAACCTCACCTTAAAATCCAATCAATATTGGCTAAGGCAGTACCATGGTGATTGGGCCAAGGAGATGCAGCCCGAAGAAACCCAATTGACCCATGGAATAAAAACCATAGACAGCAAATTGGGCACCAGGGCCAATCTTTTTCAACCTTCATCCTTCATGGTTTCCTTGGCAAAGCCGGCCTCCGAAGACGAAGGGAACGTGCTGTTCGGAACATTGGCCTATAGTGGCAATTTCAAGTTAGATTTTGAAGTCGATTATCTGAACAACCTTCGGCTGATTGCGGGGATCAACAACTATGCTTCCACCTATTCATTAAAACCGGCGGAAAAATTTCAAACACCATCGTTTATATATACCTTATCACAAGAAGGTAAAGGAAGAGCTTCCCGAAATCTGCACAACTGGGCCAGAAAATATAAGCTGTTGGACGGAGAAGGGGAGCGCTTGACGCTGCTGAACAATTGGGAAGCCACTTATTTCGATTTCGACGAGCACAAACTGAAACTGTTGCTCCAAGACACCAAAAAATTGGGTGTGGACCTCTTTTTATTGGACGACGGGTGGTTTGCCAACAAATATGCCCGTAACAACGACCATACGGGATTAGGGGATTGGGAAGTCAACCGGAAGAAATTGCCGAACGGGATTACCACATTGGTGCAAGAGGCTTCTACGAACGGGGTTAAATTTGGCATATGGGTCGAACCGGAAATGGTGAGTCCAAAGTCGGAATTGTATGAAAAACACCCCGATTGGGTGATAAAGCAACCCCAAAGACCCGAACATTATTTCCGTAACCAGCTGGTGCTCGATTTGGCAAACCCGAAAGTGCAGGATTTCATGTTTGGCATCCTCGATGGACTATTTACCGAAAATCCCGATCTGGCGTATATAAAATGGGATTGCAATGCCGTAATCTATAACGCATATTCTTCCTATTTGCAGAACCAAGAACATTTTTATATAGCCTATATGCGAGGCCTCTACAAGGTATTGGAGAGAATCAGACAGAAATACCCCAAGGTGCCGATGATGCTGTGCTCGGGTGGAGGTGGCCGTGTGGACTATGCGGCTTTGCAATATTTCACGGAATTCTGGCCGTCGGACAACACCGATCCATTGGAGCGCATATTTATGCAATACGAATATTCCTATTTCTATCCGGCCATCAGCACGGCCAACCATGTCACCGATTGGGGGAAACAGCCCATCAAATTTAGGACGGATGTCGCCATGATGGGAAAGCTGGGTTTTGATATCGTGGTCAATGAATTGAACGAGAAAGATTTGCAGTTCTGCCAACAGGCCGTCAAAACCTACGATGCCATCAAAGATGTGATTTGGCATGGCGATTTGTTCCGCTTGGCCGCCCCGCAGGAAAACGATTACGCGTCGCTTATGTTTGTAGACGGCCCACAACGTACGGCTATCGTTTTCAATTACTTGGTGTCTAATCGATACGGGAAAGGCACGGAAATGCCCATCCGGTTAAAAGGTCTTGATGCCACCAAGAAATATAAGGTAGAAGAAATCAATGTATATCCCGGTAAAAACTCATCCGTGGCTGTCCGTATCTATTCCGGTGATTTTCTGATGCAGGTAGGCGTCAATCCACACGTGGATAAGGACAGGGCAAGTGTGCTATTAAAAGTGTCTGCCGTGGAATGATGAGGTTGTATTGATGTGAAGTTGAAGGATATACCTCCCCCTCCCCAACACACGTCGCCACCGCACTCCCCCTCAGAGAGCAGGGCTGTTGTGTTCTATGTTTATGCATTCCGATTTTCATCGGAACAGGCTCTACGGCGCAGTATGTATTGTTTGCTATTTTTTCTACAAATGTTCAATCTCCCGACAAGTCGGGACTGGCTCTACGGGATTTTCCCAAGATTTCAGCAATAAATACTCCGTAGGAGTAAAAGGTTTGTAGATATAACGGCATAAAATAAGTGAAGCGAGCCGTAGAGCCTGTCCCGATAATCGGGATTCGCAACATTATCACAAAATTGCGACATTGAATGCAAAACACAACAGCCCTGCCTCAGAGAGGGCGCGAAGGGAATCGCGCCGGACAAGGGGAGGTTTTTATAAATGGTGTTCTTTTCATAGCGAAAAGAAGCAATCGCTATTTTCCACCAAAATTTTGCTGTATTTTTGTAACGATATGGACACGATAGCAACACCGGACACCGAGGGCTTATACGCAAGGAGGAATAGGATACGTTTGGCGGTTTCCATGTTTTATTTTGGCCAAGGTTTGGCGTTTGCCAGCTGGGCGAGTCGCATCCCCATTATTAAGAATAATCTACAACTTACCGAAGCACAATTGGGCACCATATTGCTGATGTTGCCCATCGGTCAATTGATGACCATGCCGATTTCGGGTAAGTTGGTCAGCAAATACGGAAGCCACCGCTTGCTTCCCATCACGGCCGTTTTATACCTCTTGGTTCTTTGTGCAATTCCTTTTATGGGCAATGCTTGGCAGTTGGGGGCCAACCTATGGTTCTTTGGTATTGTAGGGAACATGTGCAATATCGCTGTGAATACACAAGGTGTCTTGGCCGAAGAAGTTTACCGAAAAACAATCATGTCATCCTTCCACGGCGCTTGGAGCATCGCGGGGTTTACGGGGGCATTGGTGGGGTTGCTGACCTTAAACCTCGAATTGTCCACCAGCCAGCACTTCTTCCTTGTTACAGGGTTGCTCCTGTTCAATATCTTTTTCAACCGCAACTATTTGGTTCCCGACCTCAATGCCAAGACTACGAAGAAATCCTTTTCATTCAAGCCCGACAGATTGCTCATCTATCTGGGTATCATCGGTTTTTGCAGCATGGCCACAGAAGGGGCTATGTTCGATTGGAGCGGTGTCTATTTTCACGATGTGGTAAAAGCTCCAGATCGTCTATTGACCATAGGCTATGCCTCTTTTATGGTGATGATGGCCATTGGTCGCTTTGTGGGCGATAGTGTTATCCAAAAGATTGGCCGCCAGCGAACCTTGCAAATCAGCGGTATATTGATGTTTACAGGCATGATGACCGCCGTCGCCTTCCCCAACCTGATCGTTTGCACTTTGGCATTTATGCTCGTTGGCTTGGGAGTGGCCTGCAACGTGCCTTCCGTATATTCGGTGGCCGGAAAGCATCAAACCATCGCATCCGGAGTTGCACTGGCCATGGTCTCCAGCATCAGCTATCTGGGCTTCCTCATCGGCCCGCCCCTAATCGGCTACATTGCCGAGCTGTTCAATCTGCGGTATTCCTTCGGTTTGTTTGCGATGTTCGGTCTGCTGATGCTCGTTCTCACCACCAACATGAGCATTTTTAAAGAGAAGTAAGGTTAAATAGTTATTGCCCGTCCCGATTTATCGTATACATGCCAAAGCAAAAAAATACAGTCAATTGTAAAACACCTCCCCCTCCGAACGCACATGACTTCCGCACCCCCCTCTCTGAGGGGGGGAGACAAAGTTTAATATCACTTTTTAAAATTAGACAGATTAGTACGTCTCTCTTTGAAGAGCCTACCCTGATATCCTATCGTATGGATACAGTTCAGCCATATTATATGTATATTGGGCTTGTAGCATGCTAAGCATATCTCCCTCTTTGAGCTATGGTGTGTACACATCTTTTTATACTGTTCATTTATAATGTTTTATGCAAATGCTTCCATTGCATTTCTCTTTCATATTTGTAAAGATTTTCCATAAGCAGTGCCGTTGTAGATCACTGTCCCCCCTTGGGGGGTAGGGGGGAGAAAAAACATCATGCTTATTTACAGGTGTTTATACTATAAATCCTACCTCTCCGATAAATCGGAGCAGGCTCTCCAGAGGGGGACATGTATGCGTACTACATATGGCATCTAAACTATAGCTTTATACTTGTATACACACGGTAGCCTCTTTGAGGGGGGCAGACAAAGCTTAATATCATTTTTAATATTAGATAGATTGACCAAGAATGATGGTTTTCCCACTTCACGGCAAGAGCTTCCGAATCTCTTCCACGAGCAATTGACTATCCTGCACCTGCAACATATGGCCGCTGTTCGGGGCTTCCACTAAACGGCTGTGGGAAGAGAGGTTCAACAAATCGTGCTGTGCTTTATTCCATAATTGATGATATTCCGCCTTAACCGTTTCATGCTTAATCCCCGCATAACGCACTTCCGCCGTTCCCATTATCACCGTCAAGGGAATATCGCCGAAGGAAGTGTATTGCTCGGCATCTTCAAAATTCTGCTCATCATGTGCCAACTCCTCAATGGTCTTGTGGTATGATCTATAGAAAAAATCCCTTTCCTGCTGATGTAAAGGATGATCCATGGGTATTTCGGCAGACATGGGCACGAACGAATAAAGCACTCGGTAGACACCCGTATTCATGGCAAACTTAATCAACCAAGGCGATGGTACGCGCAGTGCCTGCAGCAGTTCGGGAGAAGCTTTCTTGATTTGCAAAGGATGAGAAGCATCGGCAAAGACAATTCCCACAATATCCTTTTCGTGCTGTTTAATAAAGGGGCGCAGGTAAATCCCTGCCATCGAATGCCCAACCAAAATATAAGGTTTAGGACAGTTGGTCTTTTCCAATAACAACTGCAATTCTTCTGATATGGCATCGTTCGTTGCCGGTGTGCCATTGGCTTCACTCAGCCCCAAACCGTTGCGGTCGTAGGAAAGGGTAACCGCATCGGATGCAAGACTGTCTTGAATTTCCCGCCAAATACCGTGGCCACTGCCCATGCCCGACTGAAACACAACGGTGCAATTGCCCTGTCCCTTCTTGACATAATGCAAGGGTTTTCCATGAATATTGACAAAGGTTTTATCGGTAAATGCGCTCTTTTCCAATTGCCATCTGGAATATTGCTCAAACAATATACCCAATAGCAATAGGAATATGCCGATCAGAAATGACCATTTAAAAAACGACACTGCAAAACCTGCCATATACCCTGTAATTAAAAGAATATTCCCATCGGAAATGATGGGGATAAAATTATCAAACTCAAGACCAATAACCTCTGACATTCACGCGAAACTTCTTTTTTCATAATAAATAACGTGAACTCGGGATAAGCATTCGTTGACGAGATATGTCACCCCGATGGGGGGTTCATAGTGTAATTGCGCACCTTAAACGATAATCATCAAACCACTACCATCGCCTGTGGCGAGGCACGGTGTGGTTATTTCTAGGTCCGTAGGACTGAAATGATGATAGAAAGATTTGCATTTTAAAAAAAGCCACGCAGTGTCTCGCCAAAGGCGATGATAGCGATGACATGAGTTGTTATCCCGAACTCAAGTTAAATAAGCAACAATCACGATACGAACACAGATCAAGATTCTGACATCCTATCGAATGCCTCGGATTTAACCGAGGCATTTTTTTTATTCATAATCGTGATTTCCTGTCCAGTTCCCATTGTCTCTTCTGGCAACAACTCGCTCTAGGTTGTAGATTACCTTTACAACTTTATATGGGAGCTATCCAAGGACAGTTCTCGTTCTTTATTGATGAGATGGGCAATACTCGTGTCATTCAGGATTTGGAGCATAGCGTTCCGCACCTCGACAAAAGTATCACGGATACCACAAGCGCCTTCCTCTATGCACTCTTCACAGGAACGGTAAAAATTAAGGCTTACACAAGGTAGCAACGCAATCGGACCGTCTATCAGACGCATCACCTGCGACAGGAAAATATCTTCGGGCGCTTTGTTCAAGCTGTACCCGCCACCTGCACCTTTTTTAGAGTACAAAATCCCAGCGTTACGCATTTCTAAAAGAATCTGCTCCAAGAATTTTTTGGGAATACGCTCTTCTTCTGCGATTTTGATAATCTGCATTGGCTCTCTCCCATAATTTCGCCCCAGCACCATGAGTGCCTTGATGGCATATTTTGTTTTCTTAGAAAGCATAAGCTTGCCCTTTTGTTAAATTCGTCCTCCCTGCAAAGATACTTAATTTACCTTGCCTACAAAATTATTGCCCGAGGACGTCCACAATAGGTTTGCCAATACTACCATTAGGTTCCGGAATATGCAAAAGGGCAGCAATTGTAGGTGCAATATCCACAATATGTGTTTCTTTATTAGTCGCGCCATGCGGAATGCCCCAGCCCATGAACACCAATGGAATGTGGGAATCGTAGGGCGACCAAGTGCCGTGCGTAGTGCCCGTGCCACGAGGCGTACCATCATACCACTGCGGTTCGGTCAGAATCTGGATAACACCACTGTTTTTACGGTTATAGCCGTTGATGATTTTTTCGCGTAGCGGTTGTGGCACCATCATGTTTTCACTACTTTCCATATCGACCACATAAGCGATTCCTTCGGCCTTTTTTAATACTTTGATGATCTCCTTCTTGATCTTATCAACATCTAGATCATTCTTTTCTATGAGTTCATAATTGAGGTGTACCTGATAGTTCGACATGCTCCGCACTAATTTATCAGGACCGAATTCCTCGGCTAATTTGCTGTTCATGTCTTTCATCAGTTGCCTTGCGAACAGGTAACCGCTGTTTCCACGCTGATCCATGTAGAAACGCGGGTTATAGGAGACAGCATGGTCGGCCGTCAGGAAGAATGTGTAGTTTCCTTTGCCGACTGTTTCATCCAGATAGTCCAGCATTTTGGCCAACTCTTGATCCAGTCGTAAATATGTGTCTTCAATTTCGACAGAAGCAATAGAATAGCGATGGCCCACGTAATCGGTAGCGGATAGGCTCACGCAAAGGAAATCCGTCGCACCCGTCGGGTTGTGGCCCAATTGCTCATGCTGTATGGCCGCTTTTGCCAAATCGAGCGTTAAGGTATTGCCGGCAGGTGTTGTCTTGATCAATTCGTAACCGGCATCTTTCATGAGTTCAGAAGTCTTTCTAGGCAAAGTCGGTGTTTCCTCTCCGGCCCATTTTCCTTCATAGGGGTTGTCGTCAGCAATACTGTTTTTATAGGTTTCTATCGGATAGAGCGGATTCCAGTCCTGTTTTAGGTATTTATCTGCTAAGTTTTGGCTGTTGAAATCTTTCACCCATTTTGGCAAATCTTCCATGTAGTAGGAAGATGATATCCAATTGCCCGATTTGCTTTCAAACCAGTATGCGGCATCGGCAAAGTGGCCTGCGGGCAAAATGCCTCCCCGATCTTTGATAGCTATTCCAATAACCTTAGCGTTGAAATTTGTCGCTAACTTCAATTCGTCGGTCACGGTAGAAGCCAAGAGATTGCGGGGTGATTGTTTTCCCTCGCTCCCGGAAGTGCCTACACCATTGACATTGTTATCCTGTGTACAGTACATCCCTTGGCCAGTCTGCTGGATAATCCAGTCGTTTCCGGCAATGCCGTGAATCGAAGGTACCGATCCTGTATAAACAGAGCTGTGCCCAATAGCCGTGAAAGTTGGGATATAATTAATGATGTTGTTTTCACACGAAAAACCTTCGTTTAATAAACGATTGAATCCGTTTTCACCATATCGGTCTGCAAAACGGTAAAGATAATCCCAACGCATTTGGTCGACCATCAATCCAACGACCAATTTTGGTCTGGAGGGTTGGGCAATGACTTGTACACAAAGAGCAAGTCCCAATATGCCTGTTATAAATGATTTCCACATAATATTTTAGTTTAAGAACGTAGCGCTAAATTTAAGTGATTTTTTAGAAACTTGCCTGTATAAGATTCGTTACACCCAACCAAATCTTCCGGTGTTCCTTCAAAAACAACCTGCCCGCCTTTGTTTCCTCCCTCTGGACCGATATCAATCACCCAATCGGCCGTTTTGATCATTTCCATATTATGCTCGATCACGAGAATGCTATTGCCAAGGGCAATAAGTGCATCGAAAGCCTTGATTAGTTTATGGATGTCATGAAAATGAAGACCTGTGGTCGGTTCGTCAAAGATGAATAAGGTTTTCTTGCTGTTATTTCCTTTGATAAGAAATGAAGCGAGTTTAATCCGTTGCGCTTCTCCTCCAGACAACGTGCTAGAAGGCTGTCCGAGTTTCACATAGCCCAATCCGACATCTTGCAAAGGTTTGATTTTAGATAAGATTTTTGGTTGATCGTGAAAAAACACAATAGCTTCATCCACACTCAGTTCCAAAATGTCGGAAACGGATTTTTCTTTGTAAGTCACGTCCAGTACATGTTGTTTAAACCGCTTACCACCACAGGCTTCACAGGGGAGCACAATATCCGCCATAAACTGCATTTCGATTTTCACTTCACCATCGCCTTGGCAAATATCACATCTGCCACCTTCTACATTGAACGAGAAAGCAGCAGGCTTGAGTCCTCCCGCCTTAGCTGCGGGAAGGGCGGCATAGAGTGCACGGATCTCATCCCAACCCTTGACATAGGTTACCGGGTTGGAACGTGAAGAACGTCCGATAGGATTCTGGTCGATCAGCTCGACTTGTTCTACGGCATGCAAATCCCCCTCAAGCGCATCAAATAATCCTGTCTGCTCTCCAGAATAATTGCCGATGGCTTTTTGCAGTGCCGGATACAAAATACGTTTTACCAAAGACGTTTTACCTGATCCGGATACTCCTGTTACAACGGTAAAAACATGCAATGGAAAAGCGACATCTATTCCCTGTAGATTATTTTCACGCGCCCCCTTTACTTTGATGGTATCTGTCCATTTGCGGCGAAATTCTGGCGTGGGAATGGTCATTTCTCCGTTTAGATACTTTCCGGTTAAGCTTTTTTTATCTTTTAAAATTGCTTCGTATGTGCCGGCGAAAACCAATTCTCCACCATTCACTCCTGCTTCAGGGCCAATATCGACAAGATAGTCGGCGGCTTCCATCATTTCCTGCTCGTGCTCAACCACAATGACCGTATTGCCGACATCCCGCAGTGATTGGAGAACACCTATCAGTCGTTGGGTGTCTCGGGGATGCAACCCAATACTGGGTTCATCCAATACGTAGATGGAGCCGACCAACGAACTACCTAAAGACGTCGCCAGGTTGATGCGTTGCGATTCTCCTCCTGACAATGTATTGCTCAGTCGATTTAAGGTGAGGTAGCTTAATCCCACGTCGCAGAGAAACTGTATCCGGCTAATGATTTCGGCCAACAGCCGACGCGCAATTACCTGCTCATGTGTGGAAAGTTCCAAATGTTGGAAAAAAGACAAAGCTTCATCTAGCGGAAGCAATACGATATCCGTAATCGATTTGCCGTTTATCTTCACATAAGAAGCATCTTTTCGCAAACGAGAACTTTTACATTCCGGACAATCGGTTTTCCCCCGATAACGAGAAAGCATAACCCTGTATTGAATTTTATAGGTATGTTGTTCCAAGTCCTCAAAGAAGGCATTTAATCCGTTAAAATACGTGTTGCCTGTCCATAGCAGCTCTTGCTGTTCAGGTGTTAAATCGGCATAGGCCCGATGTATCGGAAAGTCGAATTTAAGAGCATTGCGCACCAACTTGTCGAGCCACAAGCCCATTTTTTCGCCACGCCATGGGGCAATGGCCCCGTCATACACGGATTTGCTTTTATCCGGAATGACCAAATCGCGGTCTATACCGATAACTTTGCCATATCCTTCGCAACGCTTGCAAGCCCCATAAGGATTGTTAAAACTGAAGAAGTTGGGCGTCGGCTCTTCAAAGGTCATGCCGTCCAATTCGAATTTATCTGAATAATGATGTTTCTCACCATCAATATCTACGTAGCATTCACCCTTACCCTCAAAAAAAGCGGTTTGCAAAGAATCAGCAATGCGGCTATTGGTTTCATCTTGGTGGTCAAGCTTAATCCGATCCACTACGATTTCTACCTCTCCGGCTTGAAAATCCCGGTTTTCAATCGTTTCATCTTCAAGGATACTTTCTATTTTTTGTATCTTTCCCTCAAAAAACACCCGTACAAAGCCTTTTTGCAATAGAATAGACAGCTCTTCTTTGAGTTTTCGGCCATTCAGCGGACTCAAATGCGCAAAAATGGTGGCTGTGCTGTCTTCCGGATAAGCCATCAGTTTGTCGATGATGGATGAAACCGAGTCTTTGGTAACTTCCTTGCCGGAGATAGGCGAGAAGGTTTTGCCAATACGTGCATACAAAAGTTTCAGGTAATCGTAAATCTCTGTTGAGGTGCCCACGGTGGAGCGTGGATTAGACGTGATAACCTTTTGCTCGATGGCAATAGCCGGAGCGATTCCTTTGATGAAATCGACTTCAGGTTTGTGCATGCGACCCATGAATTGCCGAGCGTAAGATGACAAGCTTTCCACATAGCGTCTTTGCCCTTCTGCATACAGCGTGTCAAAGGCTAATGAAGATTTACCCGACCCGGACATTCCCGTAATGACCACTAATTTATTTTTGGGGATATCGACATCAATATTTTTTAGGTTATTGACCCGTGCCCCTTTGATTTGAATATAGGATTTAGCGTTTTGCGCAGCAATTTTAGACATAGCTTACAAAGGTACGGAAATATTCATTCTTAACTTTTGTAAGCCAGCCAAAATATTGGGAATGTGAAACTTTCTTTACAGAAAATCGGCTACTTTACTTTTTCCGTGGTAAAGACGATTGTTTTATAGTTATCCTTTTCATAGAGGATGCCTATCTGGTTTTTCTTGGTCAACACGATATCGGAATAGGCCGCATAAGCACCTTTGTAACCCTCTGGTGCCTTAGCAATTACCTTGTTGTAATACCAAGTCTTCCCCTTATCCTTCGAGAGGCGTAGCGTCAGGTTATCCCGATTCCTTTCGTCCGCGGCATTGCAGACTGCAAGAATATATTTCTTACCTTTTTTCCATGATAAGACGCTCCCCTGATTGACCGGATCGGGCAGGTTTTTATCATAAAAGGTCGTGTCCCAGGATATGCCACCATCACTGGAATAGCTGACAATACGGTTGCGGACATTGCCTTGTTGGTTGCGGGTATTCATATACAGTTCGGTATCGGATATCTGGGCCGCCATAGTTTCGTTACCACCCTCAAAGGTAATCTTGTCCGTGATTTTGAATGTTTTGCCATGATCATCCGAATAGTAGGCATGGGCAAAGTAATCTTTTCCGGCTTGTTTGGGTGCGCCTGCCGAATGGTTGGCCGGGATATATAGCCGGCCTTTGTACTTGCCGGAATCAAACTGTAAAGCATGCCCGGGTGTGTTGGCGTAAGCACGCCAGTCTTCAGCAAAGGTATAAGCCGGATTGGATGAAGGCTGATTTGGACGATGGGCCTGTGCGGTAATATTCACCGGCTCTGACCAAGTCTTGGCACCATCTGTCGAGGTGATGTACCAAAGCTCGCGCAAACCTTTTCCTGCTCGCACTTCGTGCTCGTGGTTGTTTCCTGTATTGTAAAACAAGAATATACGACCATTTGGGTATTCCGGGTCTTGCAAATCCACTACAGGAGCCGCATTTCCGGCTTGGAGTTTATCATAGTCCGCTGCTATCTGCAATGTCCCCCAAGTTTTGCCTCCGTCGGCACTGACTTTGTAAACAATGTCGACGTTGCCATAGTCTCCGGCATGGTCCACGCGTCCTTCAGCAAAGGCGATTAGTTCGCCTGTTTTGTTCTTGATGATGGCCGGAATGCGGTAACTGGCATAGCCGTCATCGCCTGACTTGAATACAGTTACTTCTTGTGCGTGTAACAGCAATGATGTCATCAAGGTACATCCTATTAAAAATAGCTTTTTCATGTTCTTATATTTATAACCCGTTGTGCATTATAAGCGCTATTTTGTCATCCTGAACGTAGTGAAGGATCTAAAAATCATATCTTAACAAGATTTTAGATGCTTCGGCAAGCCTCAGCATGAACAATAGAGGCACTTCTGTATCAAAATGCACAACGGGTATTTATAGTTTTAATTTTCATTAAAAGCAATATGAAAATTAAACGCATATCCATATTAATTTTCTGTATATTCTTTCAACAAAGTATAGCAATACCATTCCTGTCTCGGTAAGTGGAATGGTCCTTTAAACAAATTGCCTTTGGCAGTCTGTGCAATACGTCCATCCCGATGCAGGTAGCCAAACCATTCGCCATGTTTTTTGTCGTGAAAATGGCTATAGGCATAGCCGTGAATCTGTTCGTGCATTTGGGCATATTTTTCATTTTCGGTGATGAGATATGCCAGTAGTGTAGCTATAATGGTCTCATTTTGTGGCCACCAGAATTTCATGTCCTGCCAGTATTCCTGTACGGGTTTGCCGTACACATCCCGGAAATACAGGATACCACCGTGTTCTTTGTCCCAACCTCTTTCCCACATATAATCCAGCATTCGGCAACCTAAATCTATCAGTTTGTGGTCATTATTGCGGTAAACAGCTTCGTGCAGGATAAACCAGGCTCCTTCGATGGCATGACCGGGATTGAGGGTGCGCCCGTCAATATGGTCGATAATACTGCCATCAGGAGCGACCTGCTCCATGACACAGCAGATATCGTCTTTTACGAAATAGGTTTCGATTTCCCGTATCCAGCCAGAAATAACCTCGTCGCAGCGCGGATCGCCTATCGTTTCGCGAAGCTGCTGGGCGGTGTTTACCATAATCATGGGGATGCCTATTCCTTTTGCAGGCCGTGTATTTTCAAACTTGGGTTCGATTTGGCGCTCTCCATTGACATATTCCAAACAAATGCCGAATAGGTGTCGCGCGAGGTCGGCTGCTTCTTGGTCTCCCGATGCCTTGGCATAGGCCGCGCAGGCGATGACAGCGAAAGTTTCGGAAAAGAAATAACGGCGCATGCGAATGGGGTTTCCGGCTTGGTCTACGTGAAAATACATCTTGCCGTTCGGAGCAAAGCATTTTTCCTTTACGAATTGATAACCCAATAGCGCCCCATCCAGCCATTCTTGCCGGGGTTCTACGGTATTGTAAAGGGTAGCCAAAAGCCAGCATGCTCTTCCCTGTATCCATACCGCTTTGTCGGTGTCGATTAAACGGCCATCGGCATCACGCATCAGCAGGTAACCGCCGTATGCGGTATCATAGGAACGTGGAAACCAAAAAGGAATGGTATCTTCTAAGAGTTGTTTTTTATAAAAATCGCGTAATGCTGTCAATCGGGTTGCGTTCATCTTATTTTATATAATTCTTTATTGATATATAATATGTTGCCTATGTGTATTATCAAGTAAAATCGTTCTTTTTGTCATCCTGACGAAGAAACACATATAATCTTCAAAGACTTCCAAAGTTTAACTGCGTTGAGGACTTCGTCGTTTACTTCATAGAGGGCTTCGCCGTTCTAAAAATTCGGAAGTTTCCGCTTATTCTTCAACATAATCTATAGCTTTTGGTCGCAAGACAAGCAATTGCAATACTAAGGCTACTGCGACCACAACCGCCAACATCGCGAAACCGCCACCAAAATGTCCCTCATCCTTAAATTTACCTAATACCTGCGTAACAGCTGCTCCGGCAAATACCCCTACCATATTCATAAAACCATAGGCTGTAGCCCGTAAACGGGGCGGTACAAACTGGCACAGTATAGGCATATTGTTGGCATCGAATATTCCAAAACCGACGCCAAATAGTACGGCTGCACCGACGACGGACAAAAACGTGTTGCCCATGCCCAATAACACAAGAGATGGAATGGTCAGGCTTAGGCCGATTGCACTGGTATACACGCGTCCGCGGACATTTTTCTGCACCCAGCGATCACTCCATATACCGCCGATAATCACCCCTACAAAGCAGGATGCTGCAATGGTAATCGTGGAAAGTGGTCCTGCCTGTGCCATGGGAATATCTAAACTATCGGCAAAGAGGGTTGGCAACCAGTTTTTGGTGGCCCAGCCGGGTAAACTTGGTGCGGCGAAATAGAAGAGAATAACCCAAAAGGCAATCATGGAGAATAAGGAGGAAAGCCCTTTGAAAAAAGGAATTTTTGCAGGGCTGTTCACTGTACTTTGGGTAATCGTTTCGTGCTTTTTTTCGTAGAGAAACAGGCTGAGCACAACAGCATAAATAATACCGACAATACCAAACCAATGGAAAGCACTGTGCCAGCCATATCCAGCAGCAACTGTCGCTCCGAATCCGCCCAGTGCCTGTCCGGTGTAGAGCCCGGTCATGTGAATGCCCACAGCGAGGGAGCGGGTCTTTCCGGTATGATAATCGGCTATCAGGGACAATCCTGCCGGAATATACAATGCTTCACTTACCCCCATGATAGCACGCAAAACAAGCAATTGATCGTAATTAGTCGCCATGCCCATGCCATAGGTGACAGCAGACCAGACAAAGAGACTGATCACAATCAGCCACTTGCGGTTGATGCGGTCGGCAATCACTCCGGCTACCGGGCTCATAAAGCCATAGATATACAGGAAAATGGCCATCAATACACCAAAAGCTTCTGCTTTCTGCAATTCGACAATATCTAGTTGCATGGATTCACGCATTGTCGAAAGCATTTGCCGGTCAAGATAATTCAGCAATGCCACAACCCACAACAGGCCAACAACTACCCAGGGATAATACCTTTTGTTCCTCATCCTATTCAGTTTTTGTTTATCTTCCCGATAAGTATCTGATCGGTCCGTACACCGGCGCGGATCTCACCGCTCGGAATGATAACGGTATCGTTATACAATAATGCTGTCGTTGTCACCGGACTTGCACCGGATATATCGTTCAGTTGTGTCCACAGCTTTTTGTTCATATCGAATGACCAGCATGTCATCGGGAAGCCGGGGTGTGTACGCTGCATATTCGCTTTTTCGAGGTTCAGACTATCTTTTTGTGCTATAGCTACTGTCTGGTTGATTTTGGCTATTAGTGCTTCAATCTGATGAAATGTCGTACCATCATCACCGCCGAAAAGCAACATATTGCCGTCTCCATCCAGTACACCCGTTCCTGCTGCGATCGCTTGGGGAAGATCCGCAATTTTAGCTACGGTTCCCGAAGCTAAGTTGACTTCCAGAAGCTGGTTGTAAATGGTGCTTAGGCTGTTTGGATTACGCATTCTGCCCCCGGCGATGTAAATTTTCTTTTTCTGATCAGAGAGTACTACAGCATTGGTTACCGGATAGGACAGTGTGAAGGCTTCTTCCCATGCTGTATCTGCGGATAGGTCGAGCTTATAGATCTTATCAGAGACTATTTCGGAGTTCTCTCCACCTACATAATAGAGCTTGTCGGAAGCAAACACCAGACTGCCATTGGTCAAGGCGACCGGTAGATCGGGAAGAGTCTCTTCCATAAGCCTGCCAGCTGTTAGTGTAAGTTTTTTCACGGAGGACTGCACCCCTGCTGTATTTTCACCGCCTGCGAAATAAATAGCATTTTGGGTCGTACAGCTTCCGGGATATGCAATTGCATCCTTGAGTTCTTGCTCTTGTAAAAACTGTAATCCGCTGGCTGTTATTTGATACAAATAGACTTGGGTGGCATAATGTTTAGCGCCACCATCCCACGGCATCTTGTCCGGGAAATTTGCGCCACCTGCAATCAGCAGTGTATCGCCTAAAATCCCAGTGACTGGCCCCGCCAGCCCTAAATGTGGCTGTCCGATGCTGTCGGCAGGAAGTTTCGTTGCAACATCCCACTGTACCATGGTGGTCTTTTTGTCAGGCGTACAGGACATCACGATTGCTGTAAAAAGGAATATGGAGGTCTTTATGTTCATGTCACCTGCGATTTGAAGGAATCAAAACCTAATGAGGTCACTTCTGCTGTAAAGGTAGTAAATTGTTCTGCACTCATATTGGCTACAGGCAACCTGAATTCTCCGCAATCCATTGTTGCCAATTTCATGTATGCTTTCCCTGTAGCAATACCTCCATATTTTCCCAACAGGGTAATCATATCAATGGATTTTTGCTGTAAGGCGTTTGCTTTTTCGAAGTCACCTTGATGGTATGCTGCGATAAGATCGTGGTATAGAGGCGCTGCATAGTTGTATGTACTGCCTACTGCACCCTTGCACCCCAGCACCAGCGAGGACAGCATATTTTCGTCTCTTCCCCAGAGCAGATCGTACCTGCGGTTATTATAGTTCATGCAGGACAGGAAATCCATGAAATCTTCATGGGTATATTTGATGCCTGCAAATGTAGGGACCTTGCCATCTACCTCTTTCAGCAGGTCGATCATTGCGTAGTTGCCACCGGTAAGTACGGGAATATGATAGTAATAAAAGGCTGTTTTCGGCGCTACTGCTGCAATTTCAGCACAGCACTTTGCTAATTGCCTGACATTGGCCGGCTTGAAGTAATAGGGTGAAGTAAAGGAAATCGCATCTACACCGGCTTCTTCTGCCAACATGGCAAGGTGTTTGCACTCCTTGATATTGGTTCCACCCAGAAACATAATTAAACTAAAATCACGGTCATTCCGGGTCAAGTCTGCCCATTTTCGCATCACGGCAACCTTCTCGTCAAAGGTCAGCGATACACCTTCTCCCGTAGAGCCACAGATGAAGGCTCCGGTCACCTTGTTGTATTTGAGAAAGGCATAGTACGACGGAATGAGATCAAGATTTAATTCTCCTTCCGCATTGAATGGAGTAAAAGGAGCTGCTATTAAGCCTTCAAGATGTTTCATATGTAAATAATGTTTTTTTGTTTAGTGCGTGACATTTTTTGTAAACCCTATTTTGCTTGATTGACAAAAATTACGAATGATGAAGGGTTCATCCATCATTCGTAATTCCATCAAGGCTTCGTCGTCTCATACCCCGGGGTCTGATCCACCAGAGGATCGTTTGTCCATACGTCACGACCGATTGGCCACAGCACTTTGTAGCTCTCCGTACCTTTGGTTAATACACCATACGGATGGCTCCCTGACTTGAAGACCAACGGATCGCTTCCCACTTTCATACGGCGGATATCATACCAACGCTTGCCTTCCCATACAAATTCCTTTACACGTTCTTCAAATATCGCAATTTCATTGGCATCCTTACTGCCATTTACGAAAGGTTGTGGATCACTTCCATTGAAAGCCCGGTCGCGGACAGGCTGTATATACTGTTGCGGATCTGTACCTTCGGCATTCGCGATCTCAGCGAGCATCAACAGACGATCCGCTTCGCGGTAGATTGGCCAATCATCTGTATAATTCCGGATATTGTTATTTATGGTTCCCAAAAATTTGGTTAATACGATATTACGAACAGTAACGACCTGTGGTGTTACGGATCGATTGATTGCATAAAAATCGTAAAAAGTAGCATCACGACGCTGGTCGCCTGCTTTGTACGATTGGAACAGCTCATATTTGTATCCGTAGCGCTGTATGACCTGTGCACTGGTCTGTTGTAATGTCAGAGGATCGATAAGTGCTGGTGCTGTGGCATCAACGGTATCCTTGTAATAGTTACCGCTAAAATTGGGCAAATCGTATAAGAATGCCGCTGATGATGATGCTTCTGCTTCATTGAAGGCGAAAGGCAAGGTAAAAATAATTTCACTATTGCGTTTCTGCTTAAAGACATTAGCAAAATTCGTTAAGAGCGTGTATCCCGTCACGTCGTTCAATGCTGCTTTGGCTTCTGCTAAGTCAGCCGTGGTGCCGTACACTTTTGCAGACCACAGGTATACTTCGCCTTTGAGCATACGTGTAGCATTCAATGTCCAATATGCTTTGTTGGTATCTTGTTCCGTTCCGAAATATTCCAAAGATTTGGCTACATCGCTTTTGACAGCTGTCAACACATCGGCTTCTGACGAACGGGCAAGGCGCAAAGTAACCGGATCAGGCCGACTGTTCAATACATCGGCTGTTAGGCGCAAGGGCACACTACCATAGGTACGCAACAGGTGGAAATAGTAGAATGCTCTTAATCCGTGGGCCTGGCCAAGAAGTGTTTTCTTTTTGGCTTCCGGCAGGAAAGAAATGCTGTTGACCCGCTCGATGAAAAGATTGATCTGGAGGATAGCGTTCATAAAGCCGGCCCATGCGCCCAAACCTGGGGACACCTCACTGATATTCTGGTCGATAATATTCAACTCATTTAGTGAAACCGGGAATTTAGCCACGTTCATCAGTCCGCCGCCACGCATTTCGCCCAAGCGGAAAAACTGAAACTGCTGTCCCCGCAACTGGCTGTGGATACCGGTCATGAAGTTCTCCACCTGTGCTTCGTTCTGCCAGTAATTGCCGTCGGCAAAATAATCTTCCGGAGTGAGGTCCAGATTTTTATTACAGGCGGTCACACCCAATAGGGAGAGGATGACGGCCAATGTTCTTATATACTTTTTCATTTGTGATCAATATTAAATTAGAATGTAATCTTTCCACCGAAAATCAACATCGTCGGAATTGTGTAAGCACTGTTCTGAAAACCTGTACGCTCTGGCAGATCAATGAGTTCATTAGAAATATAGCCTAAATTTTGTCCCGAAGCGGTCAAGGTCAAGCCGGCGATTCGCGCCTTGCTGATCCATGCTTTAGGCACGGCATAGCTCAGTGAAACTTCCCTGAATGCCAGATAGCTGGAATTTACATAGAAAAGGTCGTTCGGGCGGTCAAAGTTTTTCATGTTCAGCTGATCGGCCCATACATAGCGTGGATATTTGGCATTCGGGTTCTCGGGTGTCCATGTATCTTTAACAATAGCTCCAGCATTGAATTCTCCTTGCATAGAACCTAATGACCAAGCATGCTGACGGTCCATTTGAATATGCCCCAGAGCAAAGTCTAACCTTGTAAACAAGGAAAATCCTTTATAGCCGACCGTAGTATTAAAGCCTCCAGTCCATTTTGGCAACTGATTTCCTAACTTGACACGGTCATCTTGATTAATGACACCGTCCCCGTTGATATCATCCCACATGGCATCCCCAAGCTGGGTTGGTAAGTATCCGGTCAGCCCTTGCTCGTCAATGACTTTCTGACTGGCCACATTTTTGCCTGCAGCACCACCGATACTGTAAGCTACTCCGGCGGCATCGTCACGTACATTGTAGTTGGCAAGATCTTCCGCATTTCGGATAATACCTTTCATACGGAATCCGTAGATATCACCCCATTCCATGCCTTCCTGATAACCTTCTACCCAAATTAAGCTATTGCTGGTCGGATCGTACACTTGTGTACCACCTTGTCTGTTTCGCTCATTGCCATTATACGGCAGTTTGATAATTTTATTGCGTACATAAGCCGCATTGGCATTAACGGTCCAAGAGAAATCTTCGTTCTGGATGATGCGGTAACCGGCTTCTATTTCCAGACCACGGTTGCGCATGGTCCCGTTGTTGGTACGGATGGAGGATATACCGGCCGAGTTTGGAAGATCAATGTAAGCTAGCTTGTCAGATGTGATACGGTTGTAATACGCTACCGACAGGTTCAGCTTATTGTTCAACAGGCCAATGTCGGCACCCACTTCAGTGGTATTGGTTTTTTCCCATGTCAGCTCCGGCAATGTCGGATCAGAAAACAGGAATCCGCGAGTTTGGTCGTACGCACCTTGTACACTATAGCTGCCTTGCACCTCATAGACACCAATGGCATTGCTAGTGCCGATACCAATATTACCGTTTTTACCCCAGCTGGCACGAAGTTTCAGGAAGTTTAACCAAGGAGCCGCTTCCTGCACGAACGTTTCCCGGGTGGCCACCCATCCGATGGATGCGGCAGGGAAAAATCCCCATCTGTTGTTTGCTCTCAAGCGAGAAATACCATCGTTACGGAAAGTAACAGAAGCCAGGTATTTATCTGCAAAATCGTAGTTCAAACGACCGAACTGCGAAATGATGCGATCGTTGCGATGGGAGGAAGAAGCACCACGTGTAGGATTGTCGGAAGTATTTGTTGTCAGTCCCAAAGCCATGAAATCATCGGTAGGGGCTAAAGAGCCAGATGCACCCATAGAACGGTAGTATGAATCGTAAAACTCACCTCCAGCCAGGGCACTGATATTATGGTCACCGAACGATTTATCATAATTCAATACTGCATTATAAGTCTGCTGAATATCTCTCCAGAAGCTTGCTGAACTGCTGCGCTGTCTATTCCATCCCGCATCCGGATTGGTATAGCTGAGGAAGCCTGTGCGGTAGTCCTTATCGAAAGATTCTCTGTAATCTTCTTCGTAGTATAAAACACCATTTAACCGCATGGAAAGCTCCGGCATAAAATGGATAACGAGCGCCTGGTTTAATGTAAATTTATCCTGTTGAGTACGGCGGATGAACTTGTCGATATTCACCAAAGGGTTTCCATCATTCTGGTCACGTCCAAGAATCCAGTCACCGGTAATAGGGCTTTTACTCCGTAAGGTTGGTGGCGCGGAAAGCATACGGCCCCAGTAATTGGCCTCGCCGTTTGTCAGGGACTGATCCCTCCAGTTGGAACGGCTATAATTGACACGGGATTCGGATTTGATCCAGTCCTTGATTTTGTAATCTGCATTGGTCGCAAAGTTATAACGACGGTAGAATGTGTTTAAGGATAGTCCGTCCTCATCGTATATACCGATATTGCTGTAATAGGTTCCTTTTTCACCTCCACCGGAAAACGACAGATTGTAGTCCTGCGTCGGTGCGGTCGGACGGAAAGCGAGGTCACCATAGTTGAAGTCTTCGTAAATCAGGTCATAATATTCTCCGTTGGGATCGTAGTTGCCCGCTGCATTGGTAGGAACGGCATCTTTCATAGTTTTCCAACCCTGATCCAGCAAGAAACGGTTTTGATCGGTCAGGCGCATCAGGCTCCACCGGCCTTGGTTTACATAATTGCCGTCTAACGGTGTAACGCCATCTGCGGCAAAATAAGCATTGCCTGTGCCACGAGGCCCGGCTGCGCCTAAGGTATTATTTGCTAAAGTTCCTTGTTTGATGGCTTCGACAGCTCCCAGGCGCGTCCATTTGACATAGTCGTCTGAGCTGAGGTAATCATAAGGTACATTCAGGTAATTGATGCTTCGGTTGACCTTGAAATCAAGTGATGAGGTTCCCGCTTTTCCCTTTTTTGTGGTCACGATGATGACTCCGTTGCTGGCTCTTGCGCCATAGATAGCTGTAGCCGCCGCATCTTTCTGTACGTCGATACGCTCGATTTCTTCAGGATTGATATCTGCAAAGCTTCCACGTATCTGGCCGTCGACCAAGATCAGCGGGCTACCCGACCCATCCCAGTGTGTACCGCCACGCAATGTGATATTGGGTATAGACCCCGGGCGACCTGTGGCTGTTGTCACACGCACACCGGGTATTGTTCCGGCTAACGCCTGCGCAGGGTTGGCCCGGACACCTGTTTCTAAAATTTTGTTGTCCAGAGTAGAAACGGAAGCGGTTACTTTCGTACGCTTTACCGTACCGTACCCCATTACAACCACCTCTTCTATCGACTTGTCTTCAGCCGACAGTGAAATCCGGAGATCCGTGAAGTTGGATATGGTGATTTCTTGGCTCGCATAACCAATAGCTGTGAAATACAGGATGTCTCCAATCTGTGCGGATAGCGAAAATTCGCCATTCTGATTGCTTAGAGTTGCCGTGTTTTGCGTTTGGTTTCGGATACTGACGCCATTTATCGGGTTGTTATCCCCGTCAATAACCAATCCGTTGATAACGGATTGTGCAAACGTCGTGCCTTGTAACAGGCAGAGAAAAAGGATGCTTAATAATCCCTTGCAGATGTTGTGGCTCTTAAACATAATTATATGATTTAAAATTGAATTATGTTATACATAATGACAATACAAATGTATGACATAACATTTTAATTGTCAAAATTTTTTTTATAATATTGTGATGGAAAATGTTAACAGGCAATGAAAAATGAGCGATTTTAATATATCCATCGATAAATTGGGAGAAATAGATACGTCTAGTTTAGTTGATAAGGCAGAGGAACGTATTATTCATTTTATCCGAAAGAATAAAATGACCGTTGGAGACATATTGCCAAAAGAGTTGGATCTTGCAGAAAGCTTAGGGGTAAGCCGAACGGTTATCCGAGAAGCATTATTGCGTTTAAAAACTATTGGACTTATTGAATCTAAAAAGCATAAGGGAGCGGTATTAACGAATCCGGATGTATTAGGTCCGTTAAGGAAGGTGTTCCATCCTTCTATCTTAGACGATGTGACGCTAAAGGATATGTTTGAAATGCGATTGGCATTGGAAGTGGGAATGGCTGATTTCATTGTCAGCAAGATTACGGATGAAGATATCAGGGAGCTGGAAGACATCGCAAATACCGTTGTTTCAGGAGATACGGCTTATCCATGGCAGATCGAAGATGAAATCAAGTTTCACGGAAGGCTGTACAAAATATCCGGCAACAAGATTCTGATGGAATTGCAGGAACTACTGTTTCCTATCTTTCAATATGTACATCAAAGCGGCTTGTTACAAAGGCCAATTGTGGAAGGCAAATTTGTCTCCCACAAAGAGTTGGTGCAGGTGTTGAAGAAGAGAGATGCGACCGCTTACCGGAAAGCGATCAGGCAACACCTCAACAACCACTTTGCACGGATTCTGGATGTGATCAAAGAATAGAACCCCATGATATCATGAATCAAAAATATTGGATCATCTGCTTTCTGCTGTTCTTATTCGGGGTAGGAACTTCGACAGGTCACGCTCAATCTTCCTGGAAGTGGATAGATGTGCTCAAGGAAGGAAGCATCAATGGCCGGATAGACAGACGTTCAACAGCTCATTTCCAACGCTTGCCCGAGGAGTTGAAAAATGCCGTCAGGAAACCGGTTTGGGAGTTAAGCACGAACAGTGCCGGATTGTATATCAACTTCAAAACAACCGCAACGGCTATCCAGATACGTTATGGCGTTGCAGGGACGCTACAATTCCCTCACATGCCGGCCGTTGGCGTAAGTGGCATCGACCTTTACGCACAGGATTCGCAGACCAACGATTGGTTTTGGGCCTCAGGAAAATATTCCTTTAAAGATACCGTGACCTATGTCTACGGAGGCTTGGATTCCAACTCAACAAAAAATTATCAATTGTATCTTCCTTTATATAACACGGTGACGTGGATGGAAATCGGTATTCCAGATTCCGTGTCCCTTGATTTTGTGTCGGAAACAGCAAAACCAATCATCGTTTATGGCACCTCTATCGCCCAAGGTGCTTGTGCCTCCCGTCCGGGGATGGCTTGGACCAATATCCTGCACAGGGAAATCGGCGTACCTGTTGTCAATTTGGGATTTTCCGGGAATGGAAGATTGGAAAAGCCCATCTTGGATCTAATAGCAACGACACCTGCAAAGGCTATTGTATTAGACTGTTTGCCCAACCTTGGCGTAACGGCCACAAGAAGCGAACAGCAATTGGATTCCCTGATTTATCATGCCGTTCTAGGCATTCGGAAAAAACAACCGACGACACCTATTATCTTGACAGAACATTCTTCGGGGCTTGACGAACATATCTTAAATACCGACAACAACCGCAATTTTCAGCGCCCCACAATGGTGCTTCGCCAAACCTTTGCGAGGCTAAAACAGGAAGGCGTAGCGCATATTTACCTTTTGACGAACCAAGAGATCGGCTTGGATATCAACTCCACCGTGGACTATGTACATCCAAATGATTGGGGCATGCTTAAAATCGCTAAGGCATATACACGGCTATTGAAAGACATAGGACAGTGATATTTCTAGGTATATTGGTAAATGTTTTCGCCTCCATTTGGGCTAAAAACACAAGATAATTACTGATTTACGGATAATTGGTTCACTTTTTGTTTGTTGTGTAGTGAACGATGCAGCATAGCTATCGCACGGATGTTATACATGATAGACCAAAATCTTCATTTTGCTTATAAACCGAATAAAAGGAGTTTATTATGAAAACAAAAAACATAAACCGCATGATAATCAAGGCAACATTGTGCCTTGCTTTCGTAGGAGCACTATCTTCTTGTAGCCGCTATTATTATAAGCCCAATCCCGTAAATGCACCCATGCTAAAGGAGCAGCATGACCTGAAAATCGGTATATCAGGAAACTTTGACACCGAAGAATTTGACGATAACGAATCAAATGGAAGAGTGGTAAATTTCAGCGCAGCTTATTCACCGGTAAAGTATGTAGGCGTTATGAGCAACTTTACAAACTTTGTATACGACCTTAAAACAGAAGATTTGGAGAAAGGAGATGTAGATGCCCGTGCCACTCTTTTTGAAGGCGGGGTTGGGGGTTACTATCCGGTATTTGAAGGGAACCACGACTTAAAGCTCATTTTCGACACTTATGTAGGATATGGGGGTGGAAAGTTGAAGAGCGACGTGAATATGAATTTCAACAAGATATTCATCCAACCGGGATTCAGCATGACCTTGCCTTTTGTAGATGCAGGTTTAGCACTCCGCTTTTCAGGAATTAAATACAGCAATTTTGACAATAATGGTATGCCGCAAGAATATATTGAATCGCGAGGATTAACCAATATCACCGACAAAAGGCATTTCTTTTTTGAACCGGCTATCACCGTCAGAGGAGGCTATAAATTCATCAAGGCACAATTACAGCTTGTTAAAAGCGGAGCATTCGACAACCAGCCTTGGAACTACGACAGTACCATGGGCACCTTCGGCATATTTTTCTCTCTTGAAGAGCTTTTTAAAATGAAGTAAAAGAAATTTGCCGGATGGTATACCGGTGGCTTCGACTGCGCTCAAGCCACCGGTATACCACCCTAAACCGTCTTCACAAATTTCTCATCGTAGTTTTCAATATCGATGATATATCTATTTTTGATCAAGAACTCAAAAAGGTATTTAGCCTCTTCAGAAACAGGCATATTTTCCGTCGTGATGATTTCATTGGTTTTCTTGTCCAAATAAGGGTAAGCATAGAGTTTCACGTCTTTGCTGAACATACCCGAGATATAGGAAAGCAACTCATTTGTATAGTTTTCCTTGTTATAGTTGTCCGTATTAAAGATGTTCCTTAGATTGGATACGTTCGTTGCGATACCTATATTTTTGGGTTTGAAAGTCTTGATAAACTCGGCCAGGTGGTTGTTGCGGCGAAAGTTAGAGACCATGATGTTGTTGCCGGTGGAGCAAAGATACTCTGCCCTTTCAGCAAAATACTGGAGATCCTCATCGGTAATGTGGGAATCTTCTTCCAAAACATTGCCCATCAGTACCTCGATCAAGACAACCGTATCTTCCGGAACGGCACCTGTATGTTTGCGGAATTGTTCGACAGCAAGGTTGAACAAATCGAAGTTGGGGTTGGATTTTTGGCGATACTTTGTGCGTAGGATAATGATGTTTTTCTTGTACAAGTAATCTTTAATTTGCGCAGCTTTGCCATCAGGCTTGAATATGGCTGCTTTGGCAAAGCCCTTGGCAATGAGGTACAGATTCAACAGGCGTTCATTGGCCTGCGCAAATACCGGTCCCGACACTTTTACCAAGTCGATTTCCATACAGCCCACCGATAGATTATCCACGAGGGATTCAATCATGATTTGCGGATTTTCTGCATAATAATATGCTGCAAAGATGAGGTTGACACCCAATATGCCCAATACTTTGGATTGCAGCCGTGAATCACTATCTAATAACCGTATGTGTATGACGATATCATTGGTAGGCCCTCCGGTCTCGTGCTGAAAGCGAATCCCGATCCAACCATGTGGTTCATTGGTTTTGGTAAAATTCAAAGTAGTGACTGTATCCGCAAAGGCGAAGAATTTTTTGGAATGGTATTTCTCGCCTTGCAACCTTTCGGTAAGCAGCTCAAATTCATGGTCGAGCATCTTAATAAGACGCGTACGACTTACATAACGTCCAGATTCTTCTTCTCCGTAAATAGCGTCACTGAAGGCCATATCATAGGCTGAGATGGATTTAGCAATGGTTCCCGATGCCGCCCCGGCACCGAAGAAGTTACGCGCCACTTCCTGCCCGGCACCGATCTCGGCAAAAGTGCCGTAGATATCCGGATTCAAATTAATGATTAATGCCTTTCGCTTGGTTTCAAAGATTTCTCTAGCCATGGGGCAAAGGTACAAAAATCGTGGAGAAGATATGGAATTCCCGGTTCTGTCTATTAAAGCAAGCCCATTTTCTTAAACGTGTAAAACAAAGCGGAAGTATGCAACGCCTGCCCTATTTTATTTTCAAACAAAAATTGCTTGGCTTCTTCAATGGGCATTTCAACCACTTCGATATCTTCTCCGTGGTCGAGCTCCTGCTCCTGCACTTTCTTTCCTCCTCGGAGCAAATATGTATAGGTGATATTTCCAGATGTTGCCGGATTTGCAAAAAGCTCACATATATACTCGATAGAAGTAAAGGCATAGCCGGTTTCTTCCAACAGCTCCCGTTTCGCGGCTTCTTCGGGATCTTCGCCGTCTTCCACTACGCCCGCCGGAAGTTCGACCATTACCTTTCCCGCTCCATGGCGGTATTGCCTGACAAACAATAAGGTATCCTGCTCCGTAAGCGCAACCATATTCACCCATGTCGGATACTCCAATACGTAGTATTCTTCCTTGATATTGCCATTAGGCAATTGCAACTTATCTACCCGTAATGTAGCCCAAGGCCGTTGGATAATATACCTGGAATCCAATAATGTCCATTTCTGCATCTTTGCACTATTTAAATTTATATATTTTTCGTTGGGCTATGTCTGACTCTTACGTGTCAAGTTAAGACTATTCTACATTTTATCGAACCGTCTTATCGCACATCGCCCTTTTGTCATCCCGACGTTAAGAGGGTTCTATATAACAGATGTCTCCTATCGTCAACATGACAATGAAAGCGCTACCGTATTTTTGCAATGGACTAAGACAGATGCTCCTCAACATGACGCCAATGGACGCAACGTGATAAAAAGATTGCGTATCATCCTTAAGCGCTTGCCTGGTGATTAGGCAAAAAGAGTCGAAAGATAGTCTATTGTTATTTTTTTCTAAACAACATCTTAATCTTTTACGATGTCCGCCATAATATTTTTGACCTTTTCTTCCAATGTAGCCGACACGGTTTCGTAAGCTGATGCGTCTGTCAAGCGCTCCTTGACCGAGCAGTAAAACTTGATCTTAGGCTCTGTGCCCGATGGCCGTGCAGAAATAACATCACCATCGACGGTTATAAATTGCAACACGTCAGATTTTGGCAAATCAATAGATGTTTTCACATCTGTAGCCAGCACTTGGGCTTCGCTATTTTCATAGTCGCGTATCTCCTTAACGGTTATGCCACCAAGAGTTCGCGGTGCATTAGCCCGCAAGTCTGCCATCATTTGCTTGATTTCATCTGCACCGGCCTTTCCTTTTTTCGTTAGGGAAATCAGTTTTTCTTTGTAGAAGCCATATGTGATATACAGGTCTAACAATACGTCAAACAACGACCGTCCTTGGTTTTTAAAATAAGCTGCCATTTCAGCGATAAAAGCACAGGAATTGACCGCGTCTTTGTCGCGCACTAAATCGCCAACCAAAAAACCATAGCTTTCTTCGCCACCCACCAGATAATTGGCCTGTCCCTCGAGCTTGGTCATGATCTCGCCAATATATTTGAAACCGGTAAGAACCTCGTGGCTTTTCACGCCAAAAGCCGTACTGATATCACTTATCAGATTAGTAGTGACAATCGTTTTAACGACAAAATGGTTGTCCTTTAATTCCCCTTTTTCTTTTTTGGAAGACAGCACATAATACGCGAGCAAACTACCTATTTGATTACCATTAAGCAATTGGAATTCGCCTTTTTGGTTTTTCACGGCTACGCCCACGCGATCGGCATCGGGATCGGTAGCCATCACCACATCGGCATCGAGTTCCTGACCACGCTTCACAGCCATAGACATGGCTTCTTGTTCTTCGGGGTTGGGGTAAACCACCGTCGGGAAGTTGCCATCTGGTTTGGATTGCTCCTCCACCACTGAAATGTTTTCAAAGCCCCAAGCTTTTAACATTTTGGGAACAATCATACCCGTTCCGTGAATGGGTGAAAAGACGATTTTTAGATTTTTTTGGGCCTGCACAGCTTCGGGATGGATCGATAGTTGTTTGTTGGCATCTATGTAGATATGATCGAAGTCTTCTCCTATCAATGTAATATGCGCATCATTGCGCATAAATCGGATGTCGGAAACCGATTGGATGGCATTGACCTCCGCAATCACATTTTTATCGTGAGGTGCCACCAATTGGCCACCGTCATTCCAATAAGCCTTATAGCCATTGTATTCCTTGGGATTGTGCGATGCAGTTAGCATCACGCCTCCTTGGCAACCAAAATGACGCACGGCAAAGGACAACATCGGTGTGGGACGCAACTCTTTAAACAGATACACATGGATGTCGTTGGCCGAGAACACATCAGCTACCAAATGTCCAAAAGACTGTGAATTGTTACGGCTATCGTAAGAGATGGCAACCTTTATAGCTCCGTTCGGGAATTGCTTTTTCAGATAGTTGGCAAATCCTTGAGTAGCCTTTCCGATGGTGTATTTGTTCATGCGGTTAGAGCCAACACCCATAATGCCACGCAGCCCCCCGGTACCGAATTCCAATTCTTTATAGAAAGAATCGATAAGTTCTGTTTCTTCGTTGTTGTCTACTAGTTTTTGAACCTGTGCAACCGTCTCCGTATCGTATTCAGTACTAAGCCACTGATGGATACGTCCCTGTGTAACTTGGTCTATATTGTTCATAATCTTGATGTTTTTATGGTCGTAAAAATAAATATTCTTGTCATTTAATATTAAAAAGCAAATTTGCCCTATTGGGGAAAATCAGGCATCGCACCAACCGTATGCTCTGTCAAGAACGATGACATACCAGGCCCCTTCATATTTCTTGACATGGAAAATCAGGTTTTCGTTCACTGTCAATATCACCCTATAGCTGTCTTTCTCTACTTCTTTGATGCGGACAACTTCAGCCTCCGTAGCATTGTTGAATTCTTTTTCAAATTCGGCAATAATAGTCAGTTGATTGGCAACCGCTGCCGTATCCGCAAAAAAACCCAACTTGTCCCACGTTTCTGTGCCACAGTCGAATATCGGCAACTTTTCAAAACGCAGCACATAATCATGTTGCAACATCGTGTACGGGAAATGTTCTGGCACAGGTTTCGTAAAGTCAATGCGGTCTACTCTGGTGTAAGTGTCTGATGCTCCTGGTCTATAAATAACATACAGACCTAAATCAGGATGTATCAGGGCATTTGCCTTTTCATTGTCCTGTGCATTATAGGCTCTTGCAAAGCGCGTAATAACCTCGGTAATCTGTTGTTCCTGTTCTGTGGGAGCAACTTGGGTCACCGTATCCTTCGTTTCTTCGCTTTTTTTGGAAGACTGGCGACAGGAGCTGGTAATTGCGATGATTGTGGCAATAATAAGGGTAAGATGCAACTGTTTCATGATGTTGTATTTTTTCGGATGGACGATGTAATCATATCCCACATTTCAACAGGAATGGATTCCATATTATTGAATTCTCCGGCTCCCTGCAACCATTCGCCACCATCGATGGTCACGACTTCGCCATTGATAAAGCCGACATAGTCCGAAACCAAGAAAGCCGCCAAATTAGCTAATTCTTGGTGATCGCCAACCCGTTTCAAGGGCACTTTGTTTTTAAAATCGAATTTCTCCACTAAATCACCGGGCAATAACCGTTCCCATGCGCCTTTGGTCGGAAAAGGCCCGGGCGCAATGGCGTTATGGCGAATGTTGTATTTTCCCCATTCCACGGCCAAGGAGCGGGTCAATGCCAATACGCCAGCTTTAGCTACAGCAGACGGAACAACGAAACCCGACCCCGTGTAAGCATAGGTTGTGACGATATTGAGCACCGAAGCAGGCTGTTGTTTACGAATCCAGTTTTTCCCAAAGGTCAGTGTACAATTGACAGTGCCCTTCAAGACAATATCGATGACTGTAGAGAAGGCATTTGCAGACAGTCTCTCAGTCGGGGATATAAAATTGCCCGCCGCATTGTTTACCAAGACATCCACCTTCCGAAATCTTTCCTCGCTTTTTATCAAAAGATCTTCTACTTCTTCCACATTCCTAATGTCGCAAGCGAGCGGAAGCACCGGATTTCCGGTTGCTACCATGATTTCCTGGGCGGTTTCTTCCAATACCGCCAATTTTCGCGAAGCGATCACCAACTGTGCGCCCAGAGAAGAAAAATAGGTCCCCATTGCCTTTCCCAATCCAGTGCCACCGCCCGTAATAAGGATGGTTTTTCCCTGTAATGCATTTTCTTGTAAAGCTCCTTTCACCATCATTAGCCTTTCTTCTGTGTAAGATTGTGAATGATTGTCTTGAGTATGTTTCTAGTGGAAGGCTTCCACCATTGGGCTAACACTTGTTGGACGGCTTCTGTTTTATTTGCCGCAATTTTTTGCAATAAGTCGTTGCGTAGGTTCAATTTTGTGGCTCCCCAAGCGCTCTTGTCAAACTGTGTCAGGCCCCTCGCCCTTCTAGTTGCCGCCGTATTCACCCGATCTGCGGGTACCACTTCATCGACCAAGTGTATCTGCAGGGCCTCCGAAGGAAGCAATAATTTACCTTCCAACAGATTTCTGTAGGCAATGGCTTTTCCAATCCAAAAGCTGTATAGTTCAAAAATACCTGATGGCACAACAATGCCCACAGGCACTTCGTTAAGCCCAATGATAAATTCTCCTTCAGCCATGACACGATAATCGCAACATAACGCCAACACACATCCTCCTGCCGGACTATGGCCTGTAATCGAAGCTACAGTGGGTTTGGGGAATGCGGTTAAGGTATAGATGAGGTCGATAAATGCACGCCAAAAATGTGCAATCTTATTTTCATCATATTCAAAAAGCGTAATGAGATCCAGCCCAGAGGAAAAAAAGCCTTCTTTACCGTGAATAACAATTGCTTCTATGGCGGGATTGTCCTGTGCGGATTTTATGGCTTCTGTCAGCTCCTCCACCATTTCCAGATGCATAGCATTGGATTTCCCTCGATCCAAAGCAAGATAGGCGATGTGGTCTGTAGTCTGTATCTTGATAAATTTCCCCATGCTCAGCGTGTTTACAAAAGTTCTTTGTGGAAAAATACGTAAAAAAACATCAATATTATACATAACGACGGTTTAACTTTTAAATTTTTTGATATGGCAGAATTGAATAATAATCCCAAGCAAACGGGCAAAACGGCACGCAGGAGTATACGCAATCGCCCTATGCCTAAAGTCGACTTGACAGCAATGGTCGATCTGGCCTTCCTGTTGATTACATTTTTTATGCTCACCACATCTTTAAATACACCTAACCGATTGGACGTAGTCATGCCTGATAACGACAAGACCGAGAAAAAACGTCCCATCGAAATAAGCGAAGAGCGTACGTTAAGTCTACTGTTGGGGGCAGATAATGAGATCGTCTATTACCGAGGACGGGAAGAAGCGCCGAAAGTTGCACCTCAGAAAATCGCTTATGGAAAACTGGGGCTTCGGGAGCTGTTGCTAACTGCTCAAAAAGAGGTATTCGTCCAAACAAAAGGACAAGATCTTATCGTATTGATCAAACCAGATGCACAATCGGTTACACGGAATCTGGTGGATGTCTTGGACGAAGTGCAGAAAACCGGCGTCAAGAGATATATGATCACCAAGATTTCCGATGCGGAAAGGAAGATGATGTAGAAGAAGATATGATAAACAGGCAAGCTTTGAGCTTGCCTGTTTATCCCTTTATTTTTTCACTTCGATTTCCATCGTTTTCCTGCCCAGCCTTCCATTGAAATCCACACCTTCGATGGTGATCAGGTACTTGCCGTCTTCATCTGAGGTATAGAAATCAAATTTAGCTTTGCCATCTTTGTCCGTAATGATATTGGGCTCCCAATGGATGGTTGTTCTCAAGTCCTGGTTCAATTTGTTTTCTGAATCCACATCGTAGATCGGCTTATAGAACGTTTTATTGAGGTGCAACCCTTTAGGCTGTATCGTTAAAATACCTTTTGGTGTGTAGTTGAGGTTAACTTCACGACCGATTTTTGTCGTGATAATGATAAGACCATTTGCCCCATTCGATCCATAAATGGAAGTATAGTTGACGTTTCTGAGGACCTCAACACTTGCCACATCTTGGGGAGTGATCATAGACAGTTGGTCTCCTTCGATATACATACCATCTAGCACCACCTGCATTTCTCCTCCGCCACGCGTACTGTGCGGCTTTCCTCCTTGGAACATAACACCTAAAAGACGCCCGTTAAGGCACATTTCTAAAGACGAGCAATTCTCCAGATCCTCGGCCGACAGCACTTGATCGGCATTGCCGGGACCGTTAAGGTTTGTGGAATGTTCGGCCGCCTTCTTTCGTGGAGAACGGGCCGTCACGACAACTTCTTCAATGGTGATCAGCTTCTCCATTAATCCTTGCGTCTCCAATCCGGCAAAAAACTGCTTGCTTTGCAAGATTTGGTCACGAAAGATATTGTTAACATCGTTCAGCTCGCCGATATTGTTGCGGTTTTGAAGAACGGGTGCGCCTTCTTCTTTTGGAACGATAATGTCAATGTTTCTTTTCCCCTTGTCGTCCTTGGCTGTAATGAGAAATTTGACACTATCCGGGAAAAACAGCTGGTCAAACTCAAAATATCCTTCTTCGTTTGCCACCGTATCGATAAAATCCATAAAGCTTTTGGTGGATACAAGCGTCATTTTAGCATTAGGGAAGGGCGCCTTTCGTCCCAATTTTCGGGCTTGCCCTTTGACCGTAATGCCCTTTTCAGGCATAAACTGAGGTTCATAGGGCTGTAGCTGCGATGTCAGGTCTATTTTTCGCCACCCCTGTGTCAATAGCAACGCATCAATATCCTTCGTCTTTATTTCAGGAGCAAAATAGTATCCCGGATTTTCGATATACCCTTTCATATCGGCACTTAGCAATAGATTGGAGAGTATGTTGGGCACGGTATAGGGGTCATCTGTTATCTTGGACAGGTTGACAACAGAGGCCGAAAGCGCAGCATTGCGAATAGAATCTGCTGGAAGACCTGTTTCGAGCGACACCTCCACTTTTTTCCTTGTCGAGAACGTTGTGCCGTTGGTTGTCGCTTCCAAAGGTAGGTTGTTATTGCTATTGACAATGAACACAGGCCTTTCCATCAACGGGGTCAAAGCACTATTCAAAATACTGATTGTAATCACCCCGGTCGGAAAGTCCTTTTTGTCAACAGAGAAAACCAATTCATTTTTAGATGCTTTTTGCTTGGAGACGAAAAGCGGTTTTCCTAAATAGTGTGCAATAAAATATACATCTTGGTTATCGATAAAAGTCCCTCCAAGATTTACTTGGGCAAAAAGTTTTGCGGGATTTTGGTTATTGATAATAATATTATATCCTGTAGTTTTTGCTTGCGGAAGAGGCACTTCACCTGTTGAACCGTCGGCATATTCCACAAGAGCGACCAAACCTCCTTCTTGATCTACAAAAATCGGCGAAGCTCCCATACCCAAGTCGTTGGTTTCAAAAGAAGATAAGGTGTCTTTTTGATTGTTGAGGACATGGACCTTAGCTTTAATGCCTTTACCGTCGGGTTTCAGCGCTTTGACTGCAATGTTATTCAATGCACCGACCAATAGCTCACCTCCCTCTGCAAATACCTGCAATGCATTTGGCTGTGGCGTGTTCGGAAGTTTAAAAAGCTTAGTCAAAGGCATTTCCGCCGTGTTCTTGAAAGATAAAACAAGCTTGGCATTGGCATATTGTTCCGTAAACGGAACGTTAATCCTGCCTTCTTCATCAGTGGTTAACCGGCCCTTTTTAACATCTTTGCCATTTTTGATGATTTCGTAACGGACAGTTGTTTTATTCAAGGGTCTGTTCTGCAGATCTTTCAAAAAGACTGTATAATTGTTGTTGTCCAACATGCTTTCCGTAATGACGTTATCCAACCGGCCGTTGCTGACGTGAATGTTTTGTTCAAAAAAATAGGTAGTGCTATCGTTTCTCATCCAATTGGTATACGCCCTCAAACGATAGGTTCCTTCCGTGACCGTATCGGCCAAGGTGATGTCTCCCAAGCCCAAACCACTAACAAATGGAATTTTAATGTTGCTAACAAGTTCCGATTTTGGGTCGATCAACTCTATATAGGCAATGTTGCTCAAGTTGGACAGAAAGTTTTCTACACCGATGACAGCATAGGCCTTGAACCAGATGGTTTCTCCCGCGGTGTAGCTGTATTTATCCAAATGCAAATGAATTTTTTCAACAGGTTTACTATCGTGAAATTCAGATATCTTCGTCAAGAATGATTGGATGTCTTGTGCCTGAAGGCTAAGAGACACCAGGAAAAAAGCAACAAATAAAATTCTTTTCAAGTTCATGATGGTCAAAAGTTTTTTGAATTTACGAAAAAATCCTATAAATGAAAGCCATATTGTTATTTTTCATCGGTATCTTTGTCGCCATGAATATCCTAATTATCGGTTCAGGTGGCAGAGAATCCGCCTTTGCATATACATTATCGAAAAGTCCAAAATTAAAGCAACTGTTTATAGCGCCAGGAAATGCCGGGACAAGCCAATACGGCCAAAATGTTCATTTAAAGGTGACAGATTTTGAAGGTATAGCCTCCTTTTCATTGGCAAACGACATTCAGATGGTTCTTGTTGGCCCCGAAGAACCGTTGGTAAAAGGAATTCACGACTATTTTTTAGGTAGAGACGACTTAAAGCATATTCCAGTCATTGGCCCGCAACAACAGGGTGCCCAATTGGAGGGTTCTAAGGATTTCTCCAAGGAATTTATGTTTCGGCACCAGATTCCGACAGCGGCTTACAAATCTTTTGATAAGTCCAACTTGGAGGAAGGTTTAGCGTATCTGGAAACGCAAAAGTTGCCGATCGTGTTGAAAGCAGACGGCTTGGCGGCGGGTAAGGGCGTATTGATCTGCCAAACACTGGATGAAGCAAAAGCAGAACTCAAGGCCATGATTGCAGACGCCAAATTTGGCGAAGCCAGCTCGGTAGTCGTCATCGAAGAATTTTTGAAGGGTATTGAGTTATCGGTTTTTGTACTGACCGACAGCCACTCCTACAAGGTCCTTCCATCAGCAAAGGATTATAAACGTATTGGCGAGGGCGATACCGGACTGAATACCGGAGGCATGGGATCGGTTTCTCCTGTTCCGTTTGCAGACGATGCTTTTTTGGCCAAAGTGGAAGAACGTATCATCAAGCCCACCGTGGAAGGCCTAAAAAAGGACGGCATTCCGTACAAAGGCTTTATTTTCATTGGACTGATGAATGTAGATGGCGATCCTTATGTCATTGAATACAACGTACGTATGGGCGACCCCGAAACAGAATCAGTCTTACCCCGCATTGAATCTGATCTGGTGGATTTGTTAGAAGGTGTGGCACAGGAAAACCTGGACAGCAGGTCGTATACCGTTAGCCCAAAGACAGCCGTGACCGTGATGTTGGTCTCCGGTGGTTATCCAGGCGACTACGAGTCGGGTAAAGAAATCCAAAATATCGAGAATGTGGAGGATTCTATTGTATTCCATGCCGGAACAAAAGAAGTAGATGGCAAAGTGCTGACAGCAGGAGGTCGTGTTATCGCAGTGACAACATTACAGGATACGCTGTTCGATGCGTTGCAACAAGCCACAGCCGATGCCGGAAGAATATTCTTTGAGCGGAAATATTTCCGCAAGGATATTGGCTTTGATTTGATATAATAAAATAAGGGTTTCAATCCCAGCACCTTACAAAATAGAGGTGAAAAATATTTTGGTGATATAAATATAGCTTTTATATTTGCGTCACCAAAATCAAAATGGCCCGTTCGTCTAGGGGTTAGGACGCAAGATTTTCATTCTTGAAACAGGGGTTCGATTCCCCTACGGGCTACACATCTTGAAGTCAAAACATACAAAAGCCTGCAAATTAAACGTTTGCAGGCTTTTTGTTTTTTACAACATCTTGATTCATTCAATTATTCGCATAAAAACAGTGAGTAATTCAGTGAGTCAATCCGTAACCTACCGCTACTCACTGAAAGTGCATTAAGTTACTGAACGACAACCTGTTCAATAACTGAACATCTTGACTACCATAGGCTGCAAGGCTAATTTTGTTCACCATAAATGATATATTATCATGAGTACAAATTATTCCTTACTCTTCTACTTGAAGAAGCCGAAAAACTATTCGGGTGGTGCAAAACCCATCTACATGCGTATCACCGTGGCCGGTGAACCCAAGGAAGTGTCCACCGGTCGTGAGCGTGACCCCTCACGGTGGAACGCCAAAGCCAACCGTGCCAAGGGCACGAAAGAGGACATCCGTAACCTGAATGCCTATCTGGACACGCTGGAACGGAAGGCGGAAGATGCACATTCCCAACTCGTCAAACAGGGAATGGAAATCTCTTCCGAATTGTTGAAGCTAAAATACCTTGGAAAAGACATGCAGCGGCGATACTTGATGGAAACGTTCACCGAACACAACCGGAAGATGGAAGCATTGCTGGGCAAGGGTTTCAAACCCAACACGCTGAAAGGCTACAACACTTCGGTGGGGCATCTTGCCGCATACCTTTCGAAATGCCACGACGAAACGGACATCGACATCCGACGTATTGACCATGCCTTCATTACGGGCTATGAATTTTTCCTCCGTTCGGACATGGCGTGCAGCGCGGTGTCGGCGGCCAAGTACATGAAGCACCTGCGCAAAATCGTCAACCTGTGCATCGCCCACCGATGGATTATGGAAAACCCCTTTGCGTTCTACAAAACGAAGGTCAAGCCAAGGGGAAAGGAATTTCTCACGCCCGATGAACTGGACAGGATAGCCCAAAAGGAATTTTCCATAACAAGGCTCTCTCATGTGCGCGACATCTTCGTGTTCTGCTGCTATACGGGGCTGTCATACGCCGATGTACGGAAACTGCAAAATACGGACATCGCCAAGGGCATTGACGGTAGATTGTGGGTATTGACCAGCCGGGAGAAAACGGAAACTTCCTCCAATATTCCCCTGCTGCCACAAGCCTTGGAAATCGTCGGACGCTATGCGGATTATCCCCCATGTGTGGCAAAGGGGCTGGTACTTCCGGTGCTAAGCAACCAAAAGATGAACAGCTACCTGAAAGAGATTGCCGACCTGTGCGGCATCACCAAAAAGCTGACATTCCATATGGCACGGCACACATTGCCACCACGGTGACATTGGCCAACAACGTGCCGATAGAAATTGTCTCAAAAATGCTGGGGCATACCAATATCAAGACCACCCAACACTATGCCAAGCTGCTGGACACGCGGATCGGTAGCGACATGGAAGCCTTGCAGAAGCGGCTTTCCGGAATGTGACCGAAAATTATTCATACTTTTACCACTTACAACCAAGCAAAACAATGAAGCAAAAAGATGATTACCTATGGAAAGGGATTTTGGAAGATGTTTTTGACGACTTCCTCCGCTTCCTGCATCCCGATGCGGACAGGGTTTTTGACCTAAGCAGGGGCATCACGTTCCTCGACAAGGAACTGGAGCAGTTATTCCCTCCAGAAGATGATGAGTTTGCCCCCAAAGTGGTTGACAAGCTGGCACAGGTGTACACCCATGACGGCAAGGAGGAATGGGTTTTAATCCATGTGGAAGTTCAGGGCACTTACCGCAGGGATTTCTCCTTGCGGATGTTCACCTATTATTACCGGATACTTGATAAATACCATAAGCGCATTTCTGCATATGCCATCCTGACGGAGGCGAGCAAAAAACCGAGACCGAATACCTATGAGGAAGAGTTTATGGGTACAGGCATCTCGTATAGGTTTAATATGTACAAAATTGCCGAACAGGACGATGAAGCCCTTTTGGCAAGCAACAATCCGTTTGCCTTGGTCGTCTTAACTGCCAAGGCAGCATTTGTGGGGAAAAACCTAAACAACGGCAGTCAAAGTGATGAGGCTTTATTGCGGGTAAAAATCCAGTTGGCCCGTGAATTGCTTATCCGTAGAATAGCCAAGGGAAAAATCAGGGGACTGATGAATTTCCTGCGCTACTATGTGCGCTTTGATAATTCAGAAGTAAATACTATCTTTGAACAAGAGGTAGAAAAATTAACAGAAAGGAAGGATACCATGGGTATAGAACAGTTATTATTGGATAGGGAAAAAAATAGGGGGAAGCGTGAAGAAGCCATTGCCATCGCACGCGAAATGAAAAAAGATGGTATCTCGATTGAACAAATAGCCAAGTTCACCAAGCTGACTATAAAAGAAATCGAAAAGCTTTGATTAAAAATTCTCACAATAAAGCACAAGCCATCCCCGAAACGGATGGCTTTTTTCGTACCCCCCGTATACACACGACCAACATTTCGGTATCGGCTCACTATTGGTTCTTATCGGCTCGTATCGGTTCATTTCAGTAGCCTTGTTTTTAAATCTGCACACACCAAGGCATTTTCACCGCTTAGGCCGCCGGAACGCAAGGCGGGGGGAATCGGGTCAAGGGCGCCGGAGGGCAAAGGCCTGCGGGCAGCGGCGTTTATATACCCTTGACCTTTCCCACGCCGTGGGTAATTTTGGCCGGGCGGTGCAAAGGCCGGATGTTTTCAACCATCGGTAAACTCACCGCCTGATACCCCGTGACTGCGCTTTCTTTTTCCGTTTGCGCCGCTTTTCCTCTTCCTCGATGGGGTTTTGTTGCTCACCGGCTCCCTCCACCGGAGCCATCAGTAATCCCAATAGGTCGGCAGCCATACCGCCCGTGGTGGCCAGCATTTCGCCCACACTTTCGAACATGCCTTGGGCAACATCGTGTGCCAGCTCCATTGCCAACGGCTGGCCCTGTGGATGCCACTCCGTTAATTCCACGAGCGTGTGCATCTGTGCCTTTTGCTGGGCCGAACCGTTCTTCATCATATTGGCGTATTGCAGGCTGTCTTTCAGGTTGCGCTCAAAATCGAACAGTTCATCGAACAGGGTTTCGCCCGACTGTTTGAATGCTGTGCGGTCGAACTGTCCCAGCTTCTGCGAGTGGGCTATGTTTTTGCCACGTGACGTATTCTGCGGGCTTAGCTTGATTTTATTGGTGATGTCCTTGCGACTCACGATGATTTGGACGTGCATCTGCCGCCCCTCCTTGCGTTCACCTTTCCGCTTTTGCCCGCTTTTCACCTCCCTGTCATTGTAGCCGTAATAGCGGTGGTTTTCCAGCTTGCCGAACCAAAGCAAATCTTTGTGGCTTTCGATGCCGGGGCGTTTGAAGTTACGAGCATACTCGTCCATTACCCTCGTGGCAAATTCCTTGAGTTTTTCCCTTGCCCCGCCCTCACCGTATCTGGACACGAGATGCGCCAGTTCCTTTTGGCTTGGGCTGATGTTGATGAGGAAAAACTTACTGTCTTCCCTGCCCAGCTTCGCCACGTTGCGGTCGATGCCCATCCGTACTTCATGAGGTTTGATGTCGCTGTCTGTTCCGTTGAACCAACGCTCCGGTTTGTTTTCTATCCCTTTTTCGGGCTTCATCCGGTTTTCCTTTTCGAGGTAATGCACCGGCGCACCGCTGCTGCCCTTATTATCCCCTGTTTCCGATTTGGTGATGTTGATGTACATAGCCTTACGTTAAAGGTTATCCAGTGATTGCCGTACATGCTTGGCCAATTCCTCTTTCTTGGCTGTCGATACGGGCCAGCCGAGGGCTTCACGCTGGGTTATGTAGTAATCCAGTATCTGCCGGAACCGGGATTTCAATGTTTCCCTTTCCCGCATACTGCCGAGTACCTTTTTCAGCGTGCCGTCCACCAGTTTCAGGTATCCGCTGGTTTCCCTGCCCATGATGGTCGCCTCCGACTGCCCCTTGCCGATGTTCCTTAAAAGCAGGCTTTGTGCTTTGGCGATGGCCATCAGTTCCTCCATCGCCGAATACATCGGCACCAGCATGTCACCCTCCTGTTTGCGGATGAACGAGAGGATGCGGCTGATACCACTTGACAGTTCCTTTTTCAGCACTTCATCGTTTAGGTCGGCGGGGTCTTTCTTGCTCTTGTAAAAGTAATCCACCATCTGCATGACTACCTCCCGCTTGGTGCGGCCAAGCTTCCGCGCAAGCAGGGTGAGCCGTTCGTCCACTGCCTCGGGGAAACGGACGGATTTTTTGTTCTCGTCCTGCCTAACCATTGATACCTCCCCGACTATTGACGATAAACCTGAACCTGCTGCCCTTGGCCGGATGCCACGAGGGGCGGTACTCCACATATCCGTAGGCCACCAGTTCCGACAGGCACTTGTGGTAGGTGGCGATGGAGCGTATCCGCGAGAAGCGCATGAGTTTCCGGCGGCTGGCGTGGAAATGATTATTGGGATTGCCGCAATCGTGGTGGTAGAACAATGCCGCCACCAACCCGATGTGCGTGGGCAGTAAACGCCTATCATCGCCAATCCGCTCAAAGAACGCGCTGAACGCGTGCTTGGGCAATTCCATCCGTTCAGCCATTGCCGTTACCTCCCTCCATCATTTTCCTGATGTCCTTCTTGCGGTAGTACATGCTGCCGCCCACCTTGCGGTACGGCAGCGTGCCGCCCGTACGGAGGTTCTGCAATGTTCCGGGCGATATGCCAAGCAGTCTGCGCACCTCGGCGCTTTTCAGCCATTCCCTGTCAAGGTTGCCTTTTTCCTTGTTCCCGATGATTTGCTTTAATTCCTCCAGCATTTCCCGCTTGAACTGCCGGAGGTCCTCCCGTGTGACGATGTCTATTTCCATATCCCTATCATTATATTTCCATATCCGTATATCCCGATATCGGG
>Ga0222429_100236_pt1 | contig 69450 bp, 65 predicted proteins | sample 1B50Ametagenome_FD_182475 | JGI IMG/M metagenome (GOLD analysis project Ga0222429, IMG submission 182475) | Enriched microbial communities from leaf-cutter ant dump, University of Wisconsin, Madison, United States - 1B50A (version 2) | ecosystem: Environmental > Terrestrial > Nest > Insects nest...
AGGTGGAATTAGTGGCTCTGCGACACTATTTTGACGGATTGGCGCGGCCGGGGCGGAAATAGTGGCTCTGCGACACAATTTCGGCGGATCGGTGGGGCCCAGGTGGAATTAGTGGCTCTGCGACACTATTTTGGCGGATTGGCGCGGCCGGGGCGGGATAAACTTATACTTTCTGATACTATAAGAAAAACTGTCAGGGAAGATTCACCCTGACGGTCCTTTTTTGACCCGCCGACCGCCGCATCCGCCAATTTGGCGACGACAGCGACTATTCTCCTCGACAGACCGCCGCATCCGCCAAGATAGATGATCTCATCGCCTATTTGCTTACCGATCGCCGCTGCCCGTTAAGAAAGGGGGCTGCTCTGTCCCTCAATGTTATACTTTCTGAATCGGCAAAAAAAGCCCGACTGGAAAAATCCAGTCGAACTCAGTCATGCTCCAGCCGGGCCGCCTCATGATCGCCAATTCACCCAGCCGGGCCGCCTCGCGACCGCCAATTGGCGACCACGTCGCCTATTCACCCAGCCGGGCCGCCTCACGACCGCCAATTGACGACCACGTCGCCAATTCACCCAACCGGGCCGCCTCACGACCGCCAATTGACGACCATGTCGCCTATTCACCCAGCCGGGCCGCCTCGCGACCGCCAATTGGCGACCCCGTCGCCTATTCACCCAACCGGGCCGCCTCACGATCGCCAAAAATGCGCCGGGGAGCAGTTTATGGGAAGGTGGTGCGTACGAATGAGATGAACCGCCTTACGTCTCGAACAGCTTCCGATACTGCCCATAGCCTTCTTCGTCCAACTTATCCGCCGGAATGAATCGCAGCGACGCGGAGTTGATGCAGTACCGCAGCCCGCCGAATTCCTGAGGGCCGTCCGGGAACACGTGGCCCAGGTGCGAGTCCGAATCGAGGCTGCGCACTTCGGTGCGGATCATGCCGTGCGTGAAGTCTTCCCGCTCTTCGATGTTGCCCCCTTGCAGCGGCTTCGTGAAGCTGGGCCAGCCGCAGCCCGATTCGAACTTGTCGCGGGAGCTGAACAGCGGCTCGCCCGACACGACGTCGACGTACAGCCCTTCCTCATGGTTGTCCCAATATTCGTTGCGGAACGGCGGCTCGGTCGCGCTGTTCTGCGTCACTTCGTATTGCAGCGGCGTCAGCTTGCCGCGCAACTGCTCCCGGTCCTTCTTCGCATACCAGTGGCGGGAGATGAAGTCCGGCCTCCCGGAGCCTTGGCTGTAATATTTATAGCGAAGCGGGTTCTTCTTGTAATAGTCTTGATGGTAATCCTCGGCCGGATAGAACGTGGCTGCCGGCACGATCTCGACGGCGATCGGCTTGTCGAAGCGGCCGCTCGCGTCCAGCTCGCGCTTCGACGCTTCCGCTTGTTCCCGCTGCCGCTCATTGTGATAGAAGATCGCAGGCCGGTAAGACGAGCCCCGGTCGTGAAATTGCCCGCCGGCATCGGTCGGATCGATCTGCTGCCAGTAGATGTCCAGCAGCTTCGTATACGGCATCAGCGCCGGATCGAACGTAATTTGCACCGCTTCCGCGTGTCCCGTCGTTTCCGAGCACACTTGTTCGTACGTCGGATTCGCCACATGTCCGCCCGTATAACCCGACATGACTTTCTCGATGCCAAGCATCTCATGGAACGGCTTGACCATGCACCAGAAGCAACCGCCTGCGAACGTTGCCAGCTCCAATGGTCCTTGCGATTGCGATTGTTCAGCCATTACGCATCACCTCACTTGCCAGTATATCACAATTTGATGCTCACATAATGCTCCACCGTCGGCATCGGGTCGTAATACGGATGAAGCAGCGCTTTCCACGTCTGGTAACCTTCCGAGTGTCGGAAGCCGACCAGATGATCGGTAATGCTGTCCCACCTGACGAGCAGCAAATACTTGTCCTTCTCCTCCACGCACTTGTGCAATTCGTGGTTGATGTACCCCGGCGTTTGCGACAAGATCGGCGACACCTTGCGGAAATCGCGCTCGAAATCGTTCATCGTGCCCGGCTTGACATGCAATATCGCCGTTTCCAGAATCATCGGCTCACCCCGCTTCCCTGCAGCGGCAGATGCTTCGTGCAATTATACAATTCACACGCCCAGCGGTCGCCCGTCCATCTGACGATCGTAACCGAGGTGTTGTTCAATACGGGTTCCGTATGTAAATCCGGCAGCAGACCTCGCAACGTGTTGCGAATGATCATGCCATGGCTGATCGCGAGAATGCGCTGTCCGGAATGCAGCGCCGCAACGTCCCGCACGAACGATCCGCCGCGGTCCGTCCCCTGCGCATCCGATTCGACGCCGGGGGCAACCGCCCGCCAGTCCGCTCCCCACCTGGCGATTCGCTCGTCTTCGGTCGTTCCTTGCGCCCCGCCGCGGTCCATCTCCCTTAATCGCTCGTCGTATCGGATTTCCGGCAGCGGCAGCTTTTCCAGCACGCATTCCGCGGTCTGCCGCGCCCGCAGCAGGTCGCTCGCGTACAGCACATCCCATTGCTCTCCGCCAAGCCGTTCCGCCAACAGACGCGCTTGCGCGAAGCCTTCTTCGTCCAGCGGATTTTGGGCATGGCCCTGCATCCGGCGCTCCTTGTTCCAATATGTGCTGCCATGTCTGACGAATGCGATCAGCGTCACAAAAGTTCACCTCGTTCATTTCCGGCTTCGCCTTCATTCCAACTTATGCGCGGCGGCGAGCATCGATGAACCCTCTCAGCCGCTTGACCGCAATCCGGTCTGACGCACTCAGCCGCGGCATTTCCTAATCGCCCGCCCCGCCGACAAGCCGCTCCCGCGTATCCGGCTCGACGCCGGCGAGCCGATTCTCCAGCGTGGCCCGCCAATTGACGGACAGCGCGTCGACGGCCAGAATGGCGCGAATGCCCGCCGCATTGCGCTTCTCCACATGCATGATTCGATTCGCGCAGGCGACCGTTACGCCGAGCGGATGGCGCGACAACCGTGTCAGGCCGTCCTGCCTGGAGACGATGCCTTCCTCCAGCACGCGGAAGTAGTAGCCGGTAAACCCCGACTCCTGCACCTGCAGCGGCAGGTCGGGCACTCCGTGCTTCATGGCCAGCTTGTAACACGGCTGCCGCGGCTGGCTGATCTGCACGATGGCCTCGCCCATCCGGAAGATGTCGCCGATGCACACATCCGCTTCCGTCATTCCGCGGGTCGTCGCATTTTCACCGAATGCTCCATAGCCGAGCGGCTTGCCGATCACGCCTGACCAATGGGCGTAATGCTCATAGGGATACACGCAGACCGCCTTCTCCTTGCCGCCGTGATGAACGAGGTCGCCCTGTGCGTCTCCGGCGAAATTGAGGGAAGACAGCCAGAGCGGGTCTTGCACGGGCATCTTCATAAAGCCGGTGAATATTTCCTTGTCTTGATAGAGAGCTGATCTTGGCAAGCCGACATTAAGCGACACGATCTCGATCGCTTGTTTGCTAAGCGGGTCTGTCACGTCTTCCGCATCTCCTTCATGCTCGGTGTTCTGTTCATACTTTCGTCTTGCCAGGCAGGTCGAACCGCTTGCGGTACCCGCACTTGCGGCACAATTCCTCCACGGCTTGCCTGTGGGAAAATCCGTCGACGATACGGTTCGCCCGCTCGCCCTCCACGATGTCCGTAAAAGAAGACCGGTTCAGATTGCCCAGGTCGATCACTCCTTCCCCGTCCAGGCAGCACGGAACGACCGTCCCGTCGGACAACACCGCCGCCTGACTGCGCAAAGCATGGCAAAATCCGACCCCGTCGTCTTCCGGCGCCCCAAGGCTGGGCCACTCGAATTCATAGTCTTGATTGATATAGACGCGGTCGGCGATCCGAATGCCGCTGCCCGGCGCAACCTTCTCCTCAATGCGGTAATCAAGCTTGAATTCACGCTCGACGATGGATAGCGTCTGGCGGTTGCGCTGCCGCTGGGCATTGGTCAGATTGTCCTGCGTCAGGTTCCACAGCCGCAGCGAGAAGATGACGCCGTGTGCCGACGCTTGCCGGATGAAGGCCAGAATGTGGCGCAAGTACCCCTCCCGGTCTTCCGAGCCCGCGTGCCCGTCGAAGCTGTGCAAGGAGAAGTTCATTTGGCGCAGCGCGGGTTTGCCCAGTATTTTCGGCCCTGCCTTCGGGATCAACGTGCCGTTCGTCGTCAGGTTCACTTTGAATCCATGGGCGTGGCTCAGATCCAGCAATTCATCCAGCCTGGGGTGAAGCAGCGGCTCTCCCTTGACGTGCAAGTAAATATGGTTCGTGTGCGGTTTGATCTGCACGAGCCGACGCTCAAACTCTTCCGGCTTGATGAAGCTTGCTTGACGTTCCGTCGGCGGACAGAAGGAGCAAGCCAGGTTGCACACGCTCGTAATTTCGACGTAGACTTTCTTGAACGTTCTCAAGCAGCGTTTCCTCCTACGGCAATTCTCCTCTCTATCATAGGCGATTTTGCCGCGATGATCTATCGTTTTGTGAGATTCGGCGACGATCCGGCGTTCGCTCGTCTTCGCTATCTTGCGTTTTCAACGGCCGATGCGTACAAGAAGGCACGGCTCGGCTATAATAGGAGCATGCAGAATCCGAGAGGGGAACCAGAGCGATGACGAATCATCATACGCAGCAATCGGAGAAGATCTATTGGACGGTACTGGCGCCTGAGCATTGGGGCTTGCATCTTGCAGGCTCGGCGAAAGGCCTTCTGTACGTAGGATCTCCGGGGCAATCCGATACGGAGCTGGCCCAGTGGGCGGCAGTAAAATGCCCGGGCTCGCCGCTCGTGCGCGACGATCGGGCGATGGCGCCTTATGCGCGCGAGCTGACTGAATATTTGGAGGGGCGTCGCGGCAGCTTTACCGTGCCTCACGATCTGAGGGGGACGGCGTTCCAGCGCGCCGTGTGGGAAGCGCTCGACCGGATTCCTTACGGCCATACCGTAACTTACTCGGATATTGCGCGGGAGGTCGGCAAGCCGGCTGCCGTGCGGGCGGTCGGTGCGGCGATCGGCGCGAACCCCGTCATGATCGTCGTGCCCTGCCACCGCGTGATCGGCAAGAACGGCGCGCTGACCGGGTTCCGAGGAGGACTGGATATGAAGACGAGACTGCTGGAGCTGGAACGGACGGAACAGGATCGAAAGCCGGCTTCCCGCCTCGGCAGCTAACCATGTTAAATAGCCTGGAAATCACGTCGACACATCCGAAATCGCTGCTGAATGCGGGAACCGGGTTTCTGTCAGGCTACACGCACACGCTGAATCCATATGCCGGCTGTTCATTCGGCTGTTCCTACTGCTACGTGCGCCAGATGCCGGTCGCCCTATTCCGCGGCGCCGAATGGGGGACCTGGGTCGACGTCAAAGAAGGCGCCGCGGACGTGCTGCTCAAGCAATTGCGAAAGGCTAAAGCCAAAGGCCCGGTCACGATCTTCATGTCGTCAAGCACGGATCCCTACCAGCCGATCGAATACAAGGCGCGCGTCACGCGCTCGCTGCTGGAGGCGATGGCGGATGAACCGCCTGCATTCCTGCTCGTACAGACGCGCAGCCCGCTCGTGCGCAGAGACATGGACTTGCTGCAGCGCTTGGGGGACAGGGTGAGAGTCAGCATGACGATCGAGACGGACCTGGAACCGATCCGCAAAGCTTTCACACCTCGTACTCCCCCACTCGCCGCGAGACTGCAGACGCTGCGCTTGCTGCGGGATGCCGGCGTGCCGACGCAAGCCGCCGTCGCCCCCGTTCTGCCGAGCAGCGGCAATTTCGCAGCCGCATTAAGCCAAGTTGTCGATCGCGTTGTCGTGGACGACTATTACATGGGCGACGGCAGCGGCGGCCGACGAACGCAGCGCCTGGACGTGCAAGCGAAGTATCGCGAACTCGGCCTTGATCCGTGGTTCCTCCCCTCTGCCTGCCGCCTCGTTTACGAGCGATTACAGCACCATTTTCCGAACGATCGGCTGTTCTTAAGCCAAGCCGGCTTCGAGCCTTGACGGCCGTTGCCGGCTTGTTGTTTGCATGGCGAATTCGTGTTTAAACACCGGGCATTCCGGGGAGGATGATGGAAGGAATTGGTTCAAGTGTGCATGTGTCAAGATCGCCTTCTTGCTTGCGTTCAAGGCTCAGCCGGAGGAAGATGGCGCTCCCATGGTGCGAGTAATCGGCGGAATTCGCGGATATGAAGGATGGTGATGGCGATGGGCTGGGAAAGTTGGGCGCTGAACCGCGTCATGGATGTGTCGGTCGGAATCTTGTTCGTCGTCGTGTTCGTGCAAGTGACTCTGTTCCATTACCGTCAAAATTTCCGACATTGGTCGATGTGGATCCCGGTCGCCGCAACGCCGCTGTTCGGGGTCTGCCTGGTCGTCTATGCGTTCTATGCCGCTTCCTGGCTGCTCGGCGTCTTGACCGTCCTGCTGTCGGTCGGGATCGTCGCGGGACTGTTCGGCTCCTACATGCACATCCGCGGTGTCGGCCAGCGCGTAGGCGGATACAAGCTGCGCAATTTCCTGATCGGGCCTCCCCTCACGCTGCCGGCCCTCATTACCGCATTAAGCTTGCTCGGGCTATTCTCCTTGCACTGGGGGCGTTGACGATGGCAGCCGATCGCGATCATGGCCGCTACCACTATCCGGAATTCGAAGTCATGGCGCAGGCCGATCACTGGGATCCGCATACGCGAGACATCGTCGAACGTCGTCAGCAAGTCCAATCGCTGCAGGCGTGCCAGTACCTGAACATGCGCGAGGCGGATACATTGTTCCAGCTATGCGGGGTTCTGCTCGACGATTGGCGCATGCCGGTGCTTGCCTTCGTCGTTCATCATTTCGATGCGACGCTGCAGGCCGGGGTTGGCGAATCGCAGCGCAAAGTCGGCGTTCCGGCTGGCGCCGTATTGATTCGGGAAGGGCTCCGCTTGCTGGATCGGTTGTGTTCGGACCGATATGGCGTACCGTTCGCGTCCGCCGAGGCAGACAACCGCAAGCAAATCGTGCAGGCACTGATGGATGGAAATGCACAGCTCGCAGCCGGGCATGGACATGGCGCTTCGTTCCCTGCTGCCGACTTTATGAACAAAATCGTGAGCGATGCGGTGGCGGCTTACTATTCTCACCCTGCCGTCTGGTCGGAAATCGGCTATGCGGGACCGGCCTATCCGCGCGGTTACGTGCGTTCGGGGCTGGGACTGACGGATCCTTGGGAGGCGACACGCGATGGAAAATAGGGCTGGCGGCAGCAGATTGTCCGGGCAGGATAGCCGGAAAAGCGGGCGCGGCGAGCCGGCCGATGTGTGCATCGTCGGAGCAGGGGCGGCCGGCGGGGTGCTCGCTTACGAGCTCAGCAAGGCCGGGCTCCGCGTTGTCGTCATCGAAGCCGGACCTTACTGGAACACGCAGCGCGATTTTGCCAGCGATGAGTTGACCATGGCCCGCCTGGGGTGGCAGGACACGCGTCTGGTCAGCGGCAGCCATCCGCTGCAGCTTGGGCACAACAATTCCGGCCGGGGGGTTGGCGGCGGGACGACGCATTTCACCGGCGTGTTCCTGCGCTTTCACGAGAGCGACTTCCGCGTGAAGACGATGGACGGCGTCGCGGACGATTGGCCGATCGCTTACGAGGATCTGGCGCCTTATTATGACCGGATCGAACGGGACATCGCGGTGTCCGGGCCGAAGACCTTTCCCTGGGGATCGTATCACGGTCCCTACCCCTATCCCGAGCGCGAGCCGATCAGCGCGAATGCGGAAATATTCCGGATCGGCTGCGACAAGCTTGGCATCCGCACCGTGGTGCCGCCGCTCGCCATCAATTCCGCTCCGTTCGACGGTCGACCCCCTTGCATCAACCGGGGTTTTTGCAACCAAGGCTGCATGCCGAACGCCAAGTTCAGCACGCTCGTGCACCATATTCCCAAAGCGATCGCGCTCGGCGCCGAGGTGATCGCGGACAGTATGGTCGCGCAAATCCTGATGGACCAAGAAGGACGAGCGACAGGCGTTACCTATGTGCGTGGCGGGCAGACGTACGAACAGCAGGCGAGGCTTGTAGTTCTGGCGAGCTTCGTGATCGAGACGCCCAGATTGCTGCTGCACTCGGCCAATGCCCAGTTTCCGGACGGATTGGCCAATTCGAGCGGTTGGGTCGGCCGCGCGATCATGGTGCATAGCAGCAACGATGTGTATGGAAAGTTTGACGAGGAAATCCGGCTGTACAAAGGCACGCCGGTGCTGGCGACGACGCAGGATTTCTACGAGACGGACCCGGATCGCGGATTCGTACGGGGGTATACGCTGCATGCCCATGGGTCCAGACCCGTGGAGATGGCCAAGGGCATTGCGCGCGACGCCAAGCTGTGGGGCCGGAGCTTGCGGGAGGCGATGCTGGATTACAATTTCTACGGACGGGTGACGCTGGTGGGCGAAGTGCTGCCGAACCCGGACAACCGTGTCACGCTGTCCGCTGAGAAAGACGAATACGGCATTCCGCGCGCAACCGTCGCCTTCTCCTACGGGGACAACGACAATCGCCTCATCGCGCATGCCGTGGGCAAAATGAAGGATATTATTACCGCGGCGGGCGGCACCCCTTCATTCGTCACGAACGATACAGCGCATTTGATGGGCGGCTGCCGGATGGGCGACGATCCGCGGGAGTCGGTGACGAACAGCTACGGGCAGACGCATGACATCCCGAATCTGTATATTTGCAGCGCCAGCCTGTTCGTGACGTCCGGCGGAGGCAATCCGACGAACACCGTTATGGCGCTCGCCGCGCGTACGGCCGACCATATCGTCGATCAGATGCAGAGCGGGGAGCTGCGTGCCTGACCGGGCCGGAGCGGATGGCGACTCCCCCTTCTCGGCGGACGGTTGATTGGCGACAGATTCGAATACTTCACCGTTTATTTTTCAGTCCATGTGGTTCGAATATAACCGATCTTCATACCGACCCGTTCCATGTTTCTATGGCTCTGAGATAAGAAGTTGCATTGCCCGACGACAAGCCTGCAGTTGTTGCGGCAGGCTTCTTCGATTCTTCGTTTCAAAAGATATTGATGGAGTCCCATTCCCCGGTAATCCGGCAAAGTCGCTGCGAATGTCAGCGAGGCTATGCCATCCTTGGTCCTCATTACAGCCGCGGCTGCCGGTTCGTCATGCACGTAAGCGACGAAGAACTTCCAGCCCGGGCGGCGGTACAGAACCTTGTTGTTTGCAGCCACAGGCGCAATGCCGTCGTCCGGCAAGCCAGTTCCTCTGCAATGAATCATCGCATAAATATCGAATTCGTCTTCATTCAATTCTCGAATTCGAATAGGTTCGGGCAGTGGGTCATCGAAAGTTTGCGGTTCAATAATCGTTGAGGTGTGATAACCCGATTGATAGAACCCCCGTTCCGACAACAATTTAAGAAACTGAGCATCCACCAACGAAGGCACCATTTCGAACTGTATCTTCCGGCCCCGTTGTCGATAGAAATCGATGATCGAATCCATGTGCTCCATTTCGTCGTTTGTCATGCCTTTGACGGTATTGAAAGTTCCCCATGGCATGGTTTTACTATAGAGGCATAGCGCATTACCAAACTGCATGATCTCGATTCCTTCAGGATTTCCTGTTCTGTTTTGAATGGCCGTCATTCGATCTTGCATGTAATCAAGCTCCGAAAGCTCGATGTCTTTCACCCATACATAGGACGGGATGAGTGATGCCATTGCAAATCGCCTCCGTTCTGAAACTTTAACCTCTATTGCTTCTTCGTATCTTTCTCGAGACTATCAATCCCATTATTCAACAATCGATCGTCTCTTCTTGATAGTGGCTTATATCTCCATGCAAAATGATTTCAAATCGATCGTTCTTTACTTCTACCTTGCTTAAACAAACCGGGTGAATATAGGGCGGTTTCCAAAGGTCCTTCATGGATCGACTTTCAAAATGCGCCATAATTAGTTTAACTGCTACAGTATGAGTTACTATCAATATGGATTTGCCTTTGTTTTCATCAATAATCTGGTTTAGCTGACCGACTACTCGTTCCGAAACGTCCTTGAATGATTCACTCCCCTGCACGCGAAACTCATCCGGATTATTCCAGAAATGATCAAATTGCTCCGGATACGAAGCTTTGACTTCCTGTTGATTTCTTCCTTCCCAAATGCCTAAATTGATTTCTCTCAGCGCATCGCTGTCAATAATATTAATCTCTCTGCCGGCTTTAATTAACTCGGCAGTTCTGTGAGCTCTGTAACTGGAACTCGAATAAATGATATCTATCGGATCATTCCGAATGGATTCGCCTAACCAGAGAGCTTGCTTAATCCCCAACTCTGTTAGCGGCGAATCTTGATGCCCTTGAAACCGATGCTGAATATTCCACTCTGTCTGTCCGTGTCTTACAAGGAACAATGTGGTTGTATCATTCATCTTGAATCTCCTTCTGAAGAGGCTTGTGTCCGCTGAATTTACGAGCGAGACCAGTATTTGTTGTTTGAATTAGAACGTTAGTCGAGCGCCACATTTTCCAATTAAAGGGGAAGTCTCCATCCATCGTATCCTTCTCCTTGCCTACCGTCAAGCTCATTTTGGAAGCTCAGCACAGTCATGCTTATAGTCAAAGGCATAACGAAAAAAGGGTATGCTTTGTCGATCGCATACCCTAGTAGAACGATCCATAAATAATGCAACTATATTCCCAGAAAGGTTTGTGGTGTAATGTTCATAGAACATTTCGACCGGAGAAATATCATGCCCTTCAGATCCAAGAAAGACGACAAAACCCGGTTGCAGCACCTTAGCGACTGCAAACGTGGTCCCTGACCCGACAAAACCCGGCTGCAACACCTTAGCGACTGCGAACGTGGTCCCTAACCCGACAAAACCCGGTTGCAGCACCTCAGCGACTGCGAACGTGGTCTCTAACCTGACCAAACCCGGTTGCAGCACCTCAGCGACTGCGAACGTGGTCCCTGACCCGACAAAACCCGGTTGCAGCACCTCAACGACTGTGAACGTTGTCTCTAACCCGGCAAAACCCGGTTGTAGCAACCGGGCCATACATCGTAATGATGGGACAAGTGGCGGTGGTTGCATCGCTCCTCCAGTCCCGGCCAAGCCCATTCCTTCTGCGCCCCTATCGGACGGACCAGGGGCGCAGACCCGTTACTTATTAATAGTGGATGAGTCGAACGATTGCTGCATGATTTCCAGATAGCGGCCCAGATTAAGCGCTTCCAGTCCCTTCACGTAAGCATCCCAATCTTTGTCGAGACTCTTCGATCCCGTTACGAACTGAAGTGCGTTCTGATCGATATAGTTCTTGATATTCGTCTGTATCATGCTTGCTTCGTCCGCATAAGCCGGATCCACCCACAGCGCCCAATGCGGGAAAACTTCCTGCGGTTCTTTATGGTCATATAGCTTCGTTGCCTGGAACAGCCGGCGTTCGTAACCGTCGTTCGTATAAATATCAATACCCTGGACCTGGGCATCGCGGAACGCGAGATGTTGATTATACTGGGCCATCGGTCCCCAAAGATCGTTGCGAGGTTGTTCGCCTTCGGCAAGCGGAATGGCATAATAGAGCGGCTGCACTTGATCGTTCAGGGCGACTTCCCCTTCCTTCGGTCTACGCCAGCTTTTGTCTTCCTCGCCAAAGATGCCGCTGATCGCGCCTTCCTCCGTGTACAGATAATCCAGCATTCTGATTGCGGCAATTTGCGCTTCCTTGCTGGCCTTGTTTGTCAGCACGAATGTTGCTCCCGGATCGATCGGGTAGTTATACGTGGCATAGTTGGCACGCGGACCTTGCAGCGGCGGAATCGGATTGTAGTCTTTCGTATAGGGCGCCTTCTCTTCCGCTTCCACGAATATCCATGGATGCATACCTGCCCCGGCGCCCAGAATCTGAGCATCGGCATTGTCCCCGATCTTCTTGAAAGCTTCCGCATTTTGCGTGAATGCGCCCGGATCGATCAGACCTTCCGCGTACAGTGACCGCACATAGGACAGGCCTTCTCTCCACTCCGGCTTGTTGGCCGCCGTATCGACCTTGTCGTCATTCATAACGAGATATGTTCTGTCATCATCGTAGATAAAACCATTCATCAGATAGGGGATCACATGCACGCCATATGGCTCGGTAGAACCGCTCAACGGCACTTCATCGGCTTTCCCGTTGCCGTTCGGATCCTGCGTCTTGAATGCCTCAAGTACCTTCTTGAAATCCTCCGTCGTCTTGGGCTCGGGCAGCTTCAGCTTCTCAAGCCACTTCGTGTTCAACCACATCTTGTTCGGATACGAACAATGATAGCACTCGTTCAAGCCGGTAAGGCCATATATGTTGCCGTCAGGAGCGGTATTCATCGCTTTATAGTACATGTTGCTGTCCAGCACGGACTTGATATTCGGCGCATATTGATCGATCAGATCGTTCAATGGAAGGATGACGCCTTGCTTGCCATACTTCAGCAGGTCAGTCTGCGAGAAACGATCCACCCACGGAATCAGCAAATATAAATCCGGATAATCGCCTGACGCCAGCGAGATTTGTCTTTTCTCCGCCGCCCCGTCATACGGTACCGTTGTCCATTTGAATTGAATGTTAAACTTCTGCTCCAGCAGCTTGGAGAACTTGTTCGTCGGCAAATCGGTATCCGTTCCCTGCTGGGCAAACACACTGATAGCCACCGGTGCTCCGCCCGTCGCGTTGTCTCCGGACTTCTCATTGGCATTTGCCGAATTGTTACCGGGGCTTGCGGAACTTCCGCCTTTGCCGGAGGTGCATCCGCCCAGCGCCAACCCCAGTACGAGCAAACAAGCGATTGCGATTGTCCAGTACCTTCTCAAAAGTAACCTCTCCCTTGAATCGATTTTTTTGAGCTGTTCCCCGATAACCGAAACGTCTGCCGACTTCACCGAGTGTTTACATATAGATCCCCCCTCGTATCGGAATTTGCCGCCGTTCTCGACCCACTATTAGCCTTTGACCGAACCGATCAAGATGCCCTGCACGAAATATCTTTGAACGAACGGATAAATAACGAGTACCGGCAAGCTTGCGACGACGATAAGCGAATATTTCATAAGCTCAACCAGTTGTTGTCGTCTTACCATCTCGCTGGCATCCACGTTTCCGGTCGCATTGTTGAGGATGAGAATGCTGCGCAGCACCAGCTGCAACGGAAATTTGGACTGCGATTTCAAATAAATCAGCGCATCGAAGTAGGCGTTCCATTGCCCGACAGCATACATCAGCGCCAGAACGGCGATAATGGGCTTGGCAAGCGGAAGGACGACGCGAAAAATAAAACGGATATCGCTGCAGCCATCGATCTCGGCAGCTTCGTTCAATTCCTCGGGTATCGACATCTTGAAGAAGGTTCTGGCGATAATGACTTGCCATACCCATATGGCGTTCGGAATCAGCAACGCCCAACGCGTGTCAATGAGTCCCATTGACTTCACAATCAGGTAAGTCGGGATCAACCCTCCGGAGAACAGCATCGTGAAAACGATGAACAGCATTAACGGGCCTCTGCCGAAGAAAGTCTTTTTGGACATCGGATATGCGACCATTACCGTAAGGCATACGCTAATGAAAGTTCCGCACAAGGTATAAAACAAGGAATTTGCATACCCCATCAACACCTGATGATTTTTCAGCACGGTAATATAACCATCCAGCGAAGGATGGACCGGCCATAACCATACTTTGCCGGCAGACACAGCCTGCGGACTGCTGAACGACGAACTCAGAATGAAAATCAGCGGATACAACACGACGATCAGAACCAATGTGAGCGACACATAAATAGTCATCAGGAAAAGCCGATCGCCCAAAGATTCCTTGATCGTCTTTCCTATATTCGCATCGGACGCTCTTGCGTGTTGTCTTGCAGCAGCCATCTCTTCCCCTCCCCGGCTTACCACAGGCTGTTGTCGGATACTCGTCTGGCGAAGGCATTGACGAGCATCAGCAAAATCAGGTTGATCGCGGAGTTGAACAAGCCAACTGCCGTTGCAAAACTGTAGTTCGCATTTAACAATCCAATTTTGTATACATAGGTCGAAATAATCTCGGAGGTCGACAGGTTGAGCGGATTTTGCATCAAATACATCTTCTCAAAGCCGATCGCCATAATATTGCCCACACTCAAGATCAGAATGATCGTCGCCGCGGGCATAAGGCCGGGAAGATCAACGTTTACGATTTTCTGAAACCGTGAAGCTCCATCCACTTTGGCGGCTTCGTACAACGACGGGTCAGTTCCGGCAAGCGCCGCCAAATAAATGACGGCGGAATAGCCCATCGTCTGCCACACTTCCGAGAACACGTAAATCGACCGGAACAGTCCAGGCTCGCCGAGATAGTTGATCGATTCGAATCCGAGCGCGTTCGCAAGCGTATTGACGATGCCCAGACGCGGTGAAAGAAAGAGCATGATGACCGACACCATTACAACGGTAGAAATGAAATAGGGGGCATAGGTAACCATCTGAACCGTCTTCTTGAATCGGCTGCCGTTCACCTCGTTCAGCGCAAGCGCAAGCAGAATCGGAACCGGAAATCCTACTGCAAGCTGATAAAACGAGATGTAAAGCGTATTCTTGATCAACACCTCAAATGCGGGGTTGCTGAAAAACAGTGCAAAGTATTTCGTACCGACCCACGGACTTCCCCAGATGCCTTGCAGTACGTTGTAGTCCTTGAATGCGAGAACCGCGTTGGCCATCGGCATGTACTTGAAGATGATAAAGAACGCGATTGGCGGAAGTACAAGCAGATACAACTGCCAATGCCTGCGAATGCTGCGTTTTGCAGCCGTTCTCAGCTTCGACCCCTGCCTGCTCGTAGTGCGCGACTTGACAGTGGAAAGTGCAGTGTTCAGGGTGATTCCCTCCCAGGACTCGCTTGATTCCATTTCGGCCAAGCCCATAATAACGCTTTCATTAATTGTCTTTATTGTAATGGGTTGCATCGTCTGGACAGAAGGGAATATTCGGGCATTCACTGGTACTTTTCGCGGCAAACTGGCCGATTGGGAGCTTGTACAACATAATAAAACGACTCCCTGCAATACCGAGGCATTGAGGGAGCCGTTCAAGCGATGGCAGGTTCCGATGCATGCTTCAAAGCGTGGATGACGGCATGCGATTTACTCGTTCCGAGACCACGAAGATGCTGAACGTGCCCGTTTAATTTACTTGGTCGGCTTGTTTACATTACGGCGTGATCGACCATTGCTGGTTGACCGCCGGATTGCTTGATGTCGCCCATTGCACAACATTGGCGCCGTCGGCGGTCGATGCCTGATAAACATCCAGCGCCTTGCCGCTGCTGCGGTTTACGATCTTGTAATAGCTGCCGACCGGCTGGATGCTCCATTGCTGGTTCGCGCTGCCTGAGGACCCGTTCGCCGTCCATTGCACAACATCGGCTCCATCCGCATTCGAAGCCTGGTAGACGTCCAGCACCTTGCCGCTGTTGCGGTTCGTAATCTTATAGTATCCGCTGCCGACCGATTCGATTTTCCACTGCTGATTCGCGCCTCCGTTGGCTGTCCACTGAATAACATCCCCTCCGTCTACCATCGAACCCTGGCTGACATCGAGAAGCTTGCCGCTGTGACGCGCGGTAATTTTGTAATACGTGTTCGGATCAAAGCTTCCGCCGCTGCCGGAGCCGCTGCCGGGCATAATGACAAGCTGGTAAGCGGAATTCGCATTCAAATTATTCACTGTAAAATGAACGGATCCGCCCGAAACCGTATAATTCGTGCTGGAGATCAAATACGTACCGGATGATGTGTTCTTGTTGGAATTGTCGACGCCCCACACTTCGACCTTCGTAACGCCATTCGTCTGCAGATTGGATGGAATGCGATTCAGACTGAAATCGAGGCCGCCGCCGCCGCCGAATATGACCGCTGACAACTTGCGGCCGCTGTCATAGTAGCCCAGTCCCTGCATCGCTCCGTTCTGCGAAGGAGGCGTCACATTGACCGTATTCCCGGTAAAGCCTCCATACCATTGGTACAAATACCAGGCTCCCGCTCTCGTCTGGGAAGGCGTCAACAGTTCGTCCAACTGCCCTTCCATGAACCAATAGGCAAGGCCGGCATGGACTTTGCTGTTCTCGAACCGTGCCATATATTGCGTCATCTTGCCCGGGTTGCCCAATTCGGTGCTTTTCCCGTATTCGTTAATCGTGATGGGGCGGGGAGAAATGCCAAGGGAGCTCTCGATGCTCCGGTAATCGTTGTAGCTGTTGTACCAGGTCGTGGCGGTATCGTCCAACTCATGCCAGCTCGTGTAATCCGGCAGTACGTTGTTCGCTTTGGCGAACGTAAAAAACGAACGATACGCCGCGCTATGATAGTGTTCAAAGTTCGGGCCTACGATCTTCGCTCCGGGATCGATCGATCGGATCAACTGGTATACCGTCTTCCAATCGTTCAGGAAATTCGTCAGCTTCGTCCCGGAATTGCCATACCAGATCCAGTCCGGTTCATTGAAGGGCACGTACAGAAATTTCGTGCGATTGGCATTATTCTTCACTTGATTGGCGATGGTCGTCACTTTGTTCAAGTAGTCGGAGAAGTTATTGGGATAAGGCCATTGGGCGTAAATATCCTGCATGTAAATTTGCACGTACTTTCCGCCTGTTCTGAACCACTTGTCGGCAACCACGAATGCATCGCCGCCGGCATGCTGCAAGCCGCCCGGCGCCATCTGTCCGGTCATGTCGAGCGAATTAAGACCGGTTAAATGGGAATCCGCAGGTGTAGAATTGTTCGCGAGCCCGTACAGAAATCCTGTCGCTCCATGGAGCGGGGCTCCGGTGGAAGAACCAAGATCGACGGTCATGACCGGATTGGCCGCGAAGCTTGCCGTCGGCAGCGCGAAGAGCAAACCTGTGATCAAGGATAACGCGATGATCAGAATCCTTTTTCTCATTAACATTACCTCCGCTTGTTCATAATGGCTTGCTTGAACTTGAAACTTCCTCCCGCTTCTTCCCCATATTCCCCCCCTTCCAAATTCAATTTCCGCTTAATCGAATCTGTAAGCCGGGCAATTCTTCCTTTATGAAAGCCAATTTGAGATCTTGCAGATAGCTGATCTTCAACACTTCGATCGCCTCGTCGTAAGACAGAGTGGATTTGCGGTCGATCCGAACGATGTAATATCCGCCCTCCGCTTCGAGAGGATCGCTGATTTCATGCAAAGGTAGCTTCACAATCGCTTCTTGAATATCCGAATCGATCTCGTACAATGAAACATCGACGGCATGGCCGCCATCCTCCGGCGATAACGGCAAATCGGAATACGCCCGGGCAAGCTCCGCGAAGCTGGATCCGGCTCTCAGCTTCAGGACGATCTCACTGGCCAGTGTCCTGGCTTCCTCTCTCGTGCGAGCCTTCGAATCCGCCGTTGTATATGAAACTAAGATTCGATCCAAGTCGAATCGGTCAAAGTAGTGCCGATCGGAGTTCTGCCGATAGTCCCGCTTCAGAGTCTCCATGTCCAGCGTGCTTTTTAAATACTCGTCGCCGTATATTTGCTTCACATTGAAACGAACCACTTCTTCCTCGGACAAACCTAACGCTTGAAGACGTTCGCGCAATCCCTCTCCGTTCGAGCTGAAGCTCTCTGCATATCCCGCCCGGAAAGCCTCCCATCTCTCCAAAGCCGCTGATTGCACATCGTTCTGCACGACATGCTCGCCGCGTTCTGCCATCACATCAAGAGCGATATGCTGCAGAACGGCGGTCTTGCGAAAATCGGCATCCTGCAACTGAACGGCAATGCCGGGCGAGTATAGCTCCATGATCTTCAAATAAGTATGGTGCTCCTTCGCGCCAATCGTTCCGCCCTTATATTCGGCAATCGCGTCTTCTTGACGATTCAGAAGCACCGTGAGAATCGCTATTCCGATTATTGCGATCGCACCGAGCCCGACGGCAAACTTCAAGTGTTGGCGCTTCGCCATCGCGACCCTCCATTCTTTGGTAAGCGCTTTCTCCCGCAGAAGATCTTACCCTTTAACGGCAGAACCTACGGTCAAAGCTTTCTCAACTTGATCCCCCATCACCAGATAGAGCAGGATCATCGGAATACTTGAAATGACCATGGCTGCCCCCATCGGACCCCATTCTGTTGAAAATTGTCCGGAGAAAGACAATAAGCCGATCGGCAAAGTTTTGTGTGCATTATCCGTGATCAAGATCAATGCCAGAGGGAACTCGTTCCATACGCTCAGGAAAGCGAAGATCGTCACGGTCGCAACGGCGGGCTTCACCAAGGGAAGCATGATCCGCAGGAAAATGCGATAGATGCTCGCTCCGTCCATATAAGCCGACTCCTCGATTTCTAACGGAATCGTTCGGAAGAAGCCGTAGAAAATCAAGCTGGAAAACGACAAGTTAAACGCGACGTAAGGAACGATCAACGCACTGTAACTGTTGGCGATCCCAACATCCCTCATCAGTACGGCAAGCGGGATCAAGATTACTTGCGTCGGAATGAATAGCCCCAACAGCACGTAGGCATAGGTCGCTCCCTTAAGCCGCCATTCCAATCGTGCCGCCGCATAGGAGAACATCAGCGAGAGCGCCAGAACGAACAGGATCGAAACGATCGATACGATGAGACTGTTCTTGAAATATAGTGCGATATCATGCTTTGTAATCGCTTGAACGTAGTTTTCAATGCGCAAGTGGAGCGGAAAACCCAATGGATTCGTATAGAAAATTTCATCGTTATTTTTTAATGAGAAAAACAACAAATAAGTCAGCGGATACAGGGAAATCAAGAAATAGACCCATAGAAACGTCCGAAACAGGACGCCGCCAGCTTTGCTCAATATGTTCATTGCGTCCACCTTCAATCAATAAGTGAGCCGTTCGCGGGCGATGAATCTGTTGATCAGCAACGTAACGAACAGGCATTGCAGGACGAGCGTAACCGCAATAGCGCACCCATAACCGTACTCATCCAACCTGAATGCGGAGCGAGTCATCATATACGTCAATGAATATGTCGATGTGCCGGGACCGCCTTTCGTCATAATTTGCATATGGGCAAAGGCGTTCAACCCGGCGTTAATACAAAAAATCAGACATATCTTGTACGTTTCCGCAAGCAGAGGAATCGTTATTTTCATATGGGTTTGCAGCGTTGTCGCCCCGTCGATTTTGGCGGCTTCGTAGAAGTGCTCGGGAATGGACTTGGCTCCGGCATAGATCAATGCCATCTGGTAGCCCATGGATTGCCAGGAGGCGACCATCGTAACCGCAATAATGGAAGTAACGCCCATGCTGGACAACCAGTCTTGCCGATAGGATAAGCCGGCAAACTCAAATAGCTTATTGAACAGACCATACCCCGGGTTATACATTGAAAGCCAAAGCTGACATACGACGGTTACAGACAGTACAACGGGAATAAAATAGGCCCTGCGAAGCGCGTTTCTCCCAAAAGTTTTGCTATTAATAATTGTAAGAGCCATGATCGTTCCCAGCCCCAACTGGAATACGGTCAGGATCACCGCAAATATAATACCGTTGCGCAACGAGGTATAGAACAAATCGTCGCGAAACAGCCTCGTAAAATTGTCAAAGCCAATAAAAGTGCCCTCCGTGATACCATCCCATTCATAGAAACTCTTCAACAATGTGCTGATGAGCGGATAAGTCACAACTGCACTGAAAGTAAGGATGGCCGGCAACACGAACAGTGAAGTGGCCGTCGGATTATGCTTGAAATTTCTCATTTGTCTTGCACCTCAAATCGTCTTGTTGCGAATACAGAAGCGCGCTCCATGCTTGATTGGAGCCGGAGCGCGCTTCCTTTTCATGCCGATTAACCTGCGATTATCTGGTTTCCGCTTGCAACTTATCTACTTCTTTGATGAAATCCTCCGCGCTTTCGCCGGCTACCAACTTTTGCAGCAATTCGCCAAAGCCTGTTGCGAACTTCTTATTTGGCAGAGAATGCTCCACCGTGCCTTCGACTTTGTAGCTCGGCTTGTTCGCCAGCAATTTTTTGGTCATTTCAGGCATTTCAATTTCCGAAGTCAAGCCATCTACGCTGAAGGTCGAGTCGATCCGCCCTACTTTCACGAAATTGCCCTGCGCAAGCTTTTCGGCAAGCGCGATTGCAACTTGTTTGGCAAATTCGGGATTTTTCGCTTTTGCCGACACAGCGATTCCGCCCATCTCGGCAGCGCCAGGTCGATAGTCTTTGTTCAAATCTTCCTTGCCCGGGTCGGTCGTCGGATAGACATCCATGAAATCGATATTGCCGATATCGTCCCCGAAGCTCTTGACCATTTCGCCGATATCCCATTCCCCGTTAACCAGCATGGCCGCTTTGCCTTGGTGGAACATCGCGCGAGCCGTGTCGTAATCGGTCGATGTCGCGCCTTTCTGGAAGACCCCGGCCTTAATGATCTCGGCCATCTTGTGGATGGCGTCCGCCATGGCAGGATCGGAGGCTTTAATTTCTCCGTTGCTGAGCGCCAACATCCCTTTCGGATGAGCGCGCATGGCGAACATATCGAAGAATGCGCCGATCGGCCATGCTTCCTTCGCAAAGATCGGAATTGTCACGATTCCTTTGGAATTGAATGTTTTCACAGCTTCCAGAAACTCCGGATAGTTTGTCGGAACTTTTACGCCGTTATCCGCAAACACCTTTTTGTTATAATACAGCGGATCAATGCCTGCTCCAGCCCCCGGTATCGCCCATATTTTTCCGTCCGTATATTTAAGTTGGGTGTCAATCGCATTTTGCGACATGCGAGACTTCGCATCGGATTGTTCCCACACAGACGTCAGATCCAGGATCGATCCTGTTTGAATGGCGGAATCGAAATGCTGCGGCGAAAGATTGAAGAAGTCCGGCAAATCGCCTGTTGCGATCCGCGCCTTCAACGATTCGCCGTTATCGTTCAATTGCGGCGTCACTTCGAAAGTGACGTTCGGATACAACTTCTTCATCTCGGCAATCGCCCAGTCGGCGGGCCCCTTCTCGTCATTGGTCGAATAGTGGATTTGCAGCGTGTAAGTAACCGGCTCTGCATCGGGCGACGCGGATTCTGACGGTTCGACTGAAGCCGAGCTTGCCGGAGGAGCATCGCTGGATGCGGAAGGCGACGAAGCATTGTTGTTGCTTCCGCAAGCAGCTAATAGAATAACAAGCATGACAGAAAGAATTGCATAAATTGATTTCCTTGCATTTTTCGACATGTTCTGGTTCCCCCTCAGTAGAATTAGCTTATGACTAAGCTGTGTTTTCATTATAAAATCTCTATTTGCCATCCTGAAGGGAATTAACGGGCATTCATCCGCACTTTTCGGGACAAAGTATCATTTGCGGATATGTTCACCGTTAATTTAGATCGTTCCCTTTTTTAGCCGCGTAGTCGCTCGGGAGAATGCCGTTATATTTTTTGAACACTTTACTGAAATATCCGGCATCGCTGTAACCGACCCTCTCGGACAGCTCCTGCATTTTCATTATCGTTGTGTCCATGAGCAGCTTGGCCTGCTTCATCCTCGCTTGCGTAATGAATTCCGCAACGTTCATACTGAATTCCTTGGCGAACGCTTTACGAATATAACTGGGATCCAGGTGAAAATGTCTGGCGATATTCTCGACACTTAATTTGTCGTTCCCGTAGTTCACTTCAATATACTCCTGTACATCGCGGGCGATCTTCTGTATGCGCGATACCTTCTGTTCCCGATAATAGCTGATCGTCTGACTGAACAGACGGAACAACCATTGAAACAATTCGTCTAATGACGTAATTTTCTTGATCTGTTGATAGGGCCGGAAGTCTTCTCCCAATATCGTTTCGATATTCCCTCCCATCTCGGTAATATGCGACAGACACATGGAAACCAAACTCATCATGATCGCATAAGTGAAATCAAGCGGCAGTTGACGGTTGTGAATATGAGTTTGGATCAAGCGAAGGGCACGGTCCGCTTCTGCAAGCTCGTATCTGCGAAGCGCCGACAGGATGTCTTCATTCAACTTCATAGGATAAAATTCGATATCCCGATTCGTCTCCATAAGCTTGCTGTACTCGATCACCTTCCCATGGCCGAGCACAAGCTTGTTCTGAAGCGCGATTGCCGTTTCCAAATACGCCTGGCGTATGTCGCTCAGGCAGCGTACTTGACGAGAGACGCCAACCGTTACTGTGAAGCGAAAGTAATTGGCTGCATACTTGCACAGCATTTCATAACAAGAGGCATCGTAAGGCACTGCCTCTTCCCCGCAATCGAATCTCTGGATACAGACGATTCTGCCTTCCGGCCCGTTAAATATCCAGCTTCGACCGATAGCGGGCAAGATGTCTTCAATCACATTTGCAACAGCAAATTTCCACAACGAGATTTCCTTATGCTTTGTCCACAATTGATACAAATTATCAATCTCGATGGAAGCAACCGCATAGCATTGATCGTTCAACATCGTTCCCTGACGCTCGAAATATCGAACGAACTCTTCTTCATTGGCTGCAAATTCCTCTTCCAGCAGCGCATTGAGCAACCGCTCCCGCGCATAGAAAGAATCGTCTTTCGCCCAAGCGGCATCCTCATGCTTCTTCTGTAAAATATATTTGAATTTCAGCATGGTGGATAACATTTCATCTTTCTTGAAGGGCTTGAGTATGTAATCCTCAACCCCGATCTTGATCGCTTTCCTTGCGTATTCGAATTCCCCATATCCCGTTACAAGAGCAATCATGATATCCGTATTCTCCGCTTTCAACCGTTCGGCTACGTGAATGCCGTCCAGAAAGGGCATATTGATGTCCAAGAGTGCGATATGGGGATGCAATCTACCCGCCAACTCCAAGGCTTCCTCACCGTTTCGGGCCTGCCCGCATATTTCGAAACCGTATTCATGCCAAGCGACCAGTTGGCTTAAATACGCCCTAAACTCGGGTTCATCATCGGCAATGAGCACTTTAAGCATCGTCCATCTCTTCTTTCTTCTGCGGAATGATAAGGGTAACCTCTGTACGAATATTCGGTTGACTGCTGATGCGGATACCATACTGATCCCCGAAGAACAGCTTGATCCGATCGGCCACGCTCCTAAGTCCGAATGATTTCTCCGGCTCTCCGTGCAACAGGTTGTCCTGAATCTGCGCCAGCCTGCCCGGCTGAATCCCCACGCCATTGTCGATAACTTTCAAGATGACGTTGTTGTCCTCCAAATACCCTCTAATTACAATTTCACCCGGCTGCATGCGAGGCTTCAGGCCGTGGTAGATAGCATTTTCAATCAGCGGCTGAATCGTCAGCTTCATAATCGAGAAGGCCATCACTTCCGGATCGGCTTCCAAATGAAAATCGATAATGTCGGAATACCGGGTTTTTTGAATAAACAAATAATCCTCGGCGTTTTTCAGTTCCTCCCGGATTGTGATGATCTCTTTGCCGTTGCTCAAGGAAATTCGATAATAATCGGCGAGCGCTTTGGTCGTGTCCGCAGCAAGGGATGCATTCCCCCGCTCGCATAGAACGAAAATCAGATCGAGTGTATTATAGAAAAAATGAGGCTTGATCTGCGCCTGGATCAGAGCCAGCTCGTATTCACGCTTTTTCCTCTGTTCCACCATGACTTCTTTCAGCAGTTCCTTGATTTTCCCGATCATTTCATTGAATGTTCCGGAAAGAATGCCCACTTCGTCATTCGACTGGACCTGACTGACTGTATTCAAATTCCCTTCGCGAATTTGTTTGGCTACCCTGGTCAGTTGTACAACTGGCTTGGCAATGTGCTTGGACAGAAAATACGATAAGATCAAGGCGATCAGAATACAGACCATGCCGACGATTATAATGGTAATCGAGTTGGTATATTTGTCTTTCGTGATATCATTGACAAGTATTTGCTTGTAAAGTACCCAACCTAATTCCGGAAGTTCCTTCTTCATAACCAGGTACTCGTTGCCGCCGGTTAGAAGTTGCATAAACGCGGTTTTATCCTGGTCAAGCAACCACTCGGCCAACTTGGGTTCCGGTACCGGCTTCAGCAATTTATCCGCGATCTTCGTGGATATGACCATCCCCGATCGGTCCGTGACATAGAATCCGCTGCCTGCATGGACGCTTTCGTCAGGGAATATGGAAGAAATTGTACTTTCCTTGATATTCATAATGAGTACACCCAACGTTGATCCCGTCTGGAAATCCACAACCCGCTTGCCTACTGTCAGTATCGGCCCGGGGCCTGTTGCGAGATAATCTCTCGATTGCATGGGAAACCACATCGTGTCCGGAATGCCCGGTGCCTTCAGCGTCCGCACCATTTCGCTCGCCAACGCTTTGTCAAAATTATCGGCAAGGCGATTGTTCGAAACGTAAACGTTATCCTCATTATCGATATACGCGATTGATTCCAGGTCTTTAAACGCTCTCAAATTGTAGTCAAATTCATAAATTAATTTGTTCGCGAGCCTGACGTTCGGGTAACTTTCGCCGCCGCCCGATCCGGGGTCCCCGGGACCGGGCTGCCCGATTCCCAGTTCCTCATAGATCAGGTTGATATTTTTGACCAGCAATAGCGTGCTAGTCTCTCCCGTCTTGAGAATGCTTTGAATCCGTGTCGCGATAATGCTCGTTTCCCCTGCAATGTTGTCCTTCGTTCTTTGCAAAGCCGATTGGGTGAAAATATAGTTCGATGTAAACACAACAACTAACAGCGGCAGGACGACAATCGGAATGAAGACAACGTTAATTTTTTTCCGAATCAGCAGGTTGCGGTACTTCATGAATAACTTGTCCACGTGCCCACCCCTTCTCTAAACGGAGTTCTACTCTGACATTATCATAAACGATGTCCGTTTTGAGAAAAAGATAAGGGGAAGCCTCGCACACCTGCGCGCTTGGGCCTATTGTAAGGGCATTGGCCGTAACGAATGAAGGGAATTTTCAGGACATCGTTTGTACTTTTCGGGCAAAAACAGCTTGCAAAAAAATACAAACGGCCATGCTCCCCGTTGGGCAGCATGACCGCAGTTGCTATCAAATCGACAAGGAATCTTATTCGCTTGCTGCTATAATCTTGTACCTGCCTCCAATAACAGTCGAAAAGCGAACCATCCCCGGTTCGACTGATTCCACGGAAACACGGTCTCCTTCTATCGTCGTTACTTCTACTGATTGTTTCAAATACGTCGTACAGAAATTCCCGTTTAACGATACGATCTCCGCATGAACCAGTTCATTGTTCTTCCAGACGATCGAGACTTCGAAGCCGCCGCGCGCCCGCAGCCCTTTGACCCGGCCCTCCGGCCATACATCGGGAAGAGCAGGCAACAGATGTATAAAGCCATGATGCGAATGCAGAAGCATCTCTGCAATGCTTGATGTCGCAGCGAAGTTGCCGTCAATCTGAAATGGAGGATGCGCGCAGAACAGGTTGGCATATATGCCGCCATGGTGATAATTCTCCTTCTCCCGTTCATCAACAAGCTGCAACATGCGCCCCAGAAGACCGAGGCCCCGATTGCCGTCACCGAGGCGCGCCCAGAGCCCCGCCTTCCAGCCGATACTCCAGCCGGTTCCGTCGTCTCCTCGCCTTTCCAGAGACTGACGGGCAGCAGCGGTCAAATCAGGAGTTGTCCTGTCTGTCAACTGCCGTCCCGGATATACGCCAAACAGATGGGAAACGTGTCTGTGATGTACATCTTCATCTTCAAAATCCTCAGACCATTCTTGCAGTTGTCCGTATCTTCCAATCTGAAGCGGGTACAGTCTTTGACGTTTCTCCAGCAACTCCGCTCGCAAGTGCGTATCCATGTTTAATATTTCCGCAGCTTCGAGCGTATTGGTGAACAGATCCCAAATCAATGCCAGATCCATTGTGGCGGCGACACCTACGCCGGAAAGCCCGGCTGGTGTCCGGAACTTGTGTTCCGGCGACGTGGAGGGTGCAGTCACCCATCTGCCTTCTTCATCTTCTAGCAGCCAATCCAGACAGAACAATGCAGCTTCCTTCATGATTGGGTAGGCTTGTTCACGCAAATACTTCAGGTCGCAACTGAAGGCATAATGCTCCCATAGATGTTGGCACAGCCATACCCCTCCCATCGGCCAGATGGCCCATACCGGATCGCCGTGCTTTCCCCAGTCCCCGACAGGTGCGGTTTGCCCCCATATATCCGTGTTATGGTGGGCCACCCACCCTCTGGCGCCATAATGAATTCGAGCCGTCTGCTTGCCGTTGCGGGCCAACCTCCCGATCAGATCCAGAAGCGGCGTATGGCACTCGGAAAGGTTGCACGTCTCTACCGGCCAGTAATTCATCTCCGCATTGATATTGAGCGTCCAGTTGCTGCTCCAGGGCGGCCGCGTTTCTTTGTTCCAGATCCCTTGGAGATTCGCGGGAAGCGTTCCTTGCCGGGAACTGCTGATCATCAGGTAGCGGCCGAATTGAAACAATAGCTCGATCAGCCCCGTATCCGCTGCGCCATATTCGGCAATTCGGCGATCCGTCGGCAAGTCGTCAGATACGTTGGACTCTCCGAGGTTCAACTGCACCCGACGATATAACGATTGATAGTCCTCAACATGACGTTGTCGCAGGTCGTCAAACGACAATTGCATTGCTTTCTCCAGATCGCGGCTTACGGCCCGTCCAGGATCGACACCTTCCTTGTCTGGTGACAGATCATGCCCGCTATAGCTCGTTGCTGCGCAAAAATAAAAAGTGACGCACGAGGCTCCTATAATATGAATGCCATCCTGGTCGATACACATCTCTCCGTCGATATGAGAAGCGGCAAGACGCCCTTCAAATCGCATCGCCTCGGTTGTGGAAGCGTCGCCGTAACGTATCGGCCGATCAATCGGATAATAACTGGGAGAAACGTGCTCGGGTGCGCGACCCTGCATAATCAATTGTCCCGCTTGCCATGAAGTATGATGCCGCAAATCACTCTGCAGGCGGCCATGTACGTCGATGGCCCCAGGTACGCTTGACGAGATTCTGGCGATCAACGCTTGATCCGGATGGGAAATAAACATTTCGCGTCGGAAAACGACCGATCCGATCTGGTATTCTACATACGAAACAGCCTCCTCCAAGTCCAGGCTTCTCCGATAATTCCGGGCCAATGCACCGTGATCGAATTTTAACAGCAAGTCCCCCAGCGGCATATACGACTGCGTATACGGTCCCATCATCCCCCGCGTGATTCGATCCGCTTCGACATAGTTGCCGTTTCGCAATAACCTTCGTACCTCCGGCAACAAGGCAAAGGCTTGCGAATTGTTCCATTCGCTCGGTCCCCCCGACCATAGAGAATCTTCGTTCAATTGCAGCCGATCGGTTTCAATACCTCCGAATACCATCGCGCCCAATCTGCCATTGCCCAATGGCAGTGCTTCGGTCCACGCGCCGGCCGGACGATTATAATTCAGCATACAAATCAACTCCAGTTCCACCGAAATATGGTGCCGCATTTCCTGGGCCTTATTATCGTAACAAGCTTGGGCTATGCTTGGGAAGACAAACCTGTTAAGCCGAAGGCGGGCTTATTTATTGAAGCTGATCTCCTATTATCCGGATCGATTCCTTTAACGGATTCATATGATGTTGATCATGCCAGATAAAATCCTTCAAATATTGAGTTACATTGAAATTGTTTCCGTCACCGTCTATAAAATTCTGATTAATCAGTTCTTCTGCCATTGATCTAATATCAGAAATAATGCATTCACGATGATATGCGGTTTTCTCCAGCAATTCTTCTACAGATATCGTTGCTGCGTAAACTACAGCTTCCTGATTGAATTCATCAAAATCGATATGCTTTAGCGTAACCGGTTTGCCCGTAGCAATCTTATGTATGGCTTCATCGTAAAAATACTTGTCCCATAGCATGATATGACAAACAATGTCTTTGATCGTCCACTTGCCTGGTTCAATGCTTGACTTCCAAATATCCGCAGATAGTTCCCGAAGGGATCGAGCAAATTTGATCCACTCTTCAAAAGTATTGAGCAGTTCCTTAGTTTCACCCGACATACAGTTTAGGCTCCTTTACGATTTTTGATCCGCAATTATTTCAGTTAACAGACGTTGCCCCACTCCTTAGAGTATGTTTGCCAAATCTCTCAAACACGCAATTCGATAATTAGGTACCACATTTACTTCTTCATTCCATGGCTGATTTGCTTCAACCCAGATGGTATTCATTCCAACCGCACCTGCTCCTTGAATATCATTCAATGGATGATCTCCAATATAAACACATTGATCTGCAGGCAAATCCAATCGCTCCAAAGCCATCTCAAAAATGCTTCGGTGGGGCTTCTTTATTCCGACCTCTTCAGAGACAAGAATTAAATCAAAATGATTCCGAATTCCAAGTTGATCTATCTTCCCATATTGTATCAAAGATCTGCCATTTGTTATTAATCCAACCTTATACGAACCTCTGATATATTGAATCATCTCAATTGCATATTCCATCAGACAGGCATTTCTTACATAGTGCGTTGAGTAATAGGCTATTAATTCATCCAGTTCCGGCCTTTCTGCCCAAGGAAGCTCTTCCATTAATTCGACAAACAATTCGTGCTTGTCTTTATATCCGTCCTGATCTAGTTCAACTATTCGATCGATGATACTCCGGGGAGCACGAACGTGAGGAAAATATTGTTCAACAAATGATATCGTGAAGTTATAAAATGTTTTCGTTCTGTCCAGAAGCGTATTGTCCAAGTCAAAAATCACGGCTTTAAGATTGTTCATGGGTTCCTCCTATAATAGAACATATGAGACTGTCGATTAATTGTGGATCTGGCCAAACAACCTGTGCAGGCGGAGGCGGCAGCGCAACGGAACTCAGGAACCTTAATCGGCAATAAAGGGTGTTTTGGAAAAGCTAACGGAACGGAGGGCCCTTATCAACGACAAACGTGGCCAAAATCACTGTAAAACCGCGAAATAACGGCGCTGTGTTCCGTTAAAATCCAGAGCGGAACCCGCTTCACCGGATAATGGCGCTGTGTTCCGTTACGACGGATGGCTAGGCGAAAGAGCGATGCTTCGTGCGGAATGCATTCTGTTATCCATTAATCGACAGCTCTCTCCTCCACATGTTCCTTATAGTAAATAGATGATTTCCGATCTTTCTAAATATCTACTATTTTTAATTTTGGCCACGTTGAAATCCATTTTTTGTTCTCGATCCTGGCATAAAAATATTCCCGATCCTCGAAATATGGACTTTTGCGAATTGTCAGATCAAATAAGTCTTCTAATCCATGCGGCGCTATTATGGTTACATTGCCATTGTGGTCGAGAGATACTCCTGTCGCTGTGGCTGTTTCTGGCCATCGTTTCATTGCATCAGCGACATCTGTATACGGATTGCAGTGATTCCTTATATGCATGCGGGCTTGATTCTTAACCGACCAGTTGTAATCCGCAACTTTTCCCTTTAACTCCAATTCATATGTCTTCTCTGCTTCTTCTCGAATATCCGTTGGATCAAAATACAAAACGTCCACATCATTCAAGGACGTTCGTGATGCAAAACCGTGTAGATAGTCCCAAACATAATTTCTAACATATCCCGCGGCGATGCACCATTGAGGTAAACCAAGGCCTTTCACTAACCCGAGATCTCTTAACAGGTTATTATTGTGATGCAGTATTTGGATTAACTTTTGATTAAGCATCGATGGGTTCACCTTGCTATTTTGAAATATTTAAGATTCCCTATAAATTAATTCATCGATTTTACTGGCGATCAACCCGGCTCCTTTATCGATATTACCAATAATATGAGCATGCATTTTGCTTTTTACATATACAGATGATTGCATGATTACTCCAGGGTCGCTTCCCATAACATAGTATTTAAAAATAGTTTTATCGAGTATCAAAATCCAAACGCCGTATCCATAGTGAGTATTCTCATCTTCTTTAGTGTAGGGAGTTAATAGAATGTTTGTATACTCGGGTGAAAGCAATTGATTGTCAAATAATGCATCCCAAAATTTATCCAAATCATGAACCGTCGTAAATGCACCGCCGTCAGGTCCGCCTATAATCGGAACAGAATAAATGTTACTTCTCCAAGATTGTTCACTGCCTGTATATCCGATAGCTGTTCGTTCAGGTAACCGGTCCATTCTAAAGTATCCAGAATCCAGCATTCCGCATTTTTGAAAAATATTCTTCTCAACGTATGCTGTGAAATCTAATCCGGTCACATGTTCTACAACTAAACCTAAAAGAATATATCCTGCGTTATTGTACGAGAATCTCTCTCCTGGTGAAAACTTCATTTTTTTATTTTGAAACAGAGGTAAAAAGTCTTTTGGTGATTGCACGGAATACATAGGTAACGCTTTCCACAATTCTTCAAAATCATCCATGAACTCTTCATCAAAATAATCCGGAATTCCAGAACTATGAGTTAACAAATGATGTAAGGTTATTCCGATATCGAAATTAGGAAATGAAACATCTACACAGTCTTTTAAATAAGTATCAAAAGTCAATGCGCCCTCTTCAACAAGTTGGCAAATTGCAACGGAAGTAAAAATCTTGCATCCGGATGCTATTCCAAATCTTGTACTTGAAGTGTTCCTTATTTGTTCGGACCGATTTGCGTAACCATATCCTTGTTCGAAGATAATGTCTTTGTCTTTTATTAATATCGCACCGGAAAAGGGAAGTTTTTCATTGTGCTTCTCAAGTATATCTTCTATTGATTTAGAAAGATTCATTGTATCGCTTCCTTTCATTGTTCCTCCTTGGTGTCGATTAACGAACTACTCGCATTTTTAATCTCATACTGATGATACATTTGATCATCGATTTCAATGGTCTGTACAAATTCAAAACCAGACTTGCGGATGACTTTATTGGATGGCTCGTTAACAGTTAAGGCCAGAGCAATGAGTTCATTTACATCTGTATATTGAAACAAAAAGTGTGTCAATCCAATTACAGCTTGCGTAGTATAGCCTTTGTTTCGATGCTCATTAGAGATAGCAAACATGATTTCGCGATTAGGCGAGTCCAGTTCTTCTTTGATCCCACTGCAACACCAGCCAATAAATTCCTCTGTCTCCTTCAAAATAATCCCAAGCCGCAAGCGAAGATCGCCTACTTGACCATTAACAGATATTGCGTTCAAAAACTCATTGTTTTCCGGTATTTCATAATTGTTTAGCCAATCTTGTCTTTGGGCTTTAGGAACATTCCAATCAGGCAAGTACTTTTTTATTACTTCTTCCTGTGTGAGATTATAAATTTTATCCAAGTCAGCACTTTCATATGTTCTCAAATAAATATCATTGCAGTCGATCTGAATATTATTCATGAAGTATCCCCCGTTTAATACTGAGTTCTGTCTTTAAGTTCTTTAATCTCTTTCCAGATTAAATCAAGCCGTTCAATTATTCTTTCATCATTTTTCAGTTTTTTCTTCAATGTATGATCAATGCTTGCTATTCCAACAATAACTAAAAACGCAAAAAGTACATAAAGGAAAATCATAATAAATTTAACCCCACCTTCTTCGAGTATGCTTAATTGATGAATTTCTTCATTAACATGTAAGATAGGAAATAAGGATGGTGATGAACATGAATTGGCCAAACGTCCGCAAAAACTACCCGGATCGTTGGGTACTGGTTGAAGCGATTAAAGCTAAATCATTTGATCGCAAAAGACATATCGATGAAATGTCTGTTTTGCTTGATTATTCTGAAACCAAAGATGCCTGGAATGCATATAAAGAACACCATCTTACTGAACCTGATCGTGAGTTCTATATTTTCCATACTTCCAACGAAATGTTGGAAGTAATTGAGCAACCCTTCACTGGTGTTCGAGGCAAGCCATGAAAATTTTATTCAATATCCCTGAAAACAAACTCCCTATAGGTACTAAAACCGATCTTTTTATAGAAACTTTTTGCATTTTCATTATCTGACCAGTAATCAAGCTCTATTCGTTTTATTCCTCTTTCCACAGCAAATTCCATGACCTTATTCATCAGTTTCTTTCCGAGCCCTTTATTTTGATATTCTAATGCGATACTTATGTGATGAACAAAAATGGATTTATATGCTTTAAGAAAAGCATTCTCCTGGTATTCCCTAATTTCAATCCATATGTATCCCAAATCTTGATCGCGATCTCTAATGATAAAAAAATAATGCTTGGGATCGCCCATCAAGTTCTTAAAGAAATCATTAATCTCATCAAAATCAAACTCTTTGAATCGCCAGGGAAACATAGCGTTGTGTAAATTTTGAATGTCTCTGTTGAGGTGTGCAATTACTTTTGAATCAATCGACTGGATAATATCCATCATTCATGCCCCCTCATTTTTATGTATGGGCGAGAATATTGATTAGCTTGCCGAACGGGTCGCGGACAAAAAATCTTCGTACTCCCCACGGTTCATCCGCAGGGCCATATTCGATTGGAAATCCGGCGCTTTTCATGCGTTCCAAACAAAGATCAACATTGTCTACTTCAATGGAAAGATCAGGTGTAGGTGCCTGCGAACCTCCCTGTGAAGCAAAACTAATTTGAACGCTCATTTCATCATTTGAACCATAAGTTACGATCCAACCGTGATTCATCAATACGTCGAGTCCAAGTACATCTTGATAAAACGATTTAGCCATTTCAATATTCGATGTATCTATATTCGCAACAATTCGTTTAACTTTCATGTTAACTCCTCCGATCTTTTTGAACTTCCGCACTTTTTGCTTGCTTCGCATTGCATTGTTCAGCATATAGTTTCAATTGTTGATTTCGATGCTCTAGAAATCTAAGCATGTATTTCTTCAGAATAAGCTGATCAACAATTTTCCCAAGCCAACCTAATGGCGCCTCGAAATATAGAGTATCAGTCATTTTGGTCTTACCTTCGACTTCTGTAAATTCATGAACGTGCCTTAAGCTTTTAAAAGCCCCTTTTTGCATTTCATCTACAAAAACATACGGTTCTTCATATTCAGTGATTTTAGAGGTCAGTTTTTGTTTTACCAAAAAATGAGTTGCTTCAAATGTTACGGTCTGGCCCGGGCCAATCTGTCCAGACATAACTCCGTCGACAGCCTTTTCCTTAGTATGTTTCCATACTGTCTTTGTATGTAAACCAATATCTCTGGCTAAATTAAAACATAGATCGATCGGGGCTGAGATTTCTATACTTGTTCTTACAACTACCATGATAATCTCCGCCTTTATGGTTCTTATCGGGTTATTCTACGTATAATCAAGTTTTTCTGCAATTCTCCTATCTCTGAGATATCCTCGAAATCAATGCTTCTCGTATAAATTAGCACTCCATCCTTCTCCGTCAGTTCTATCTATATATTGATACCCGTAATCTCTATAATATTGATTGAGCTTTATATTATCAGCCATGCAATCTAGACGAATGAATTTCTTACCCTTTTTTCTTATTTCATCTTCGGCTAATCGCAAAAGCTTATGGCCAATTCCCAAACCTTTAAACTTTCTATCTACGGCTAATTTGTGTATATATCCTGATTCAGAATTATCAAGCTCCCCCCAAATAAAAGGATCTTTCCACGTAATCGTAAATGTTCCTACATATTCATCAATCAATTGAGCGAGATAAATATCCGATCCGTTATTCATATATTTTATTACACGTTCTAAGGTGAATCCCTCTGGATTCCACTGATCAATACCTTTTGCTTGCAGCCACTTAGCAGCATCCTGCCATAGAATTAATATGGCGGAAGCATCCATTACTGATGCTTTTCTAATTACTAAGCTTTGACCTTTAAAACTTTGCTCCATTGTTTTCACCCACATTGTAATCAGACTTCGTATTTCAGCTCGTTCCCGCATTTACGAACCGTGAAATATCGTTATTATTTATCGGTCATTTTAACAAAACCCGGGTGCAGCACCTCATTCACTGCATACGTTGTCTCTAACCCGGAAAAACCCGGGTGCAGAGTTTAATAATAATTTAATTACTTCCTGTTTACCCATATAGGTATATTCTACCACAAAAAAACAGGGCCTCTGTAACGTTTTCCAGAAGTCTCGAATAATTTCTTCGAACCAAATCTAGCTCAGCAAGGAGGCTGGCAAGCGATTATGGACAATTTCAAAGTCATACCGAACAAAACTGATCATCGCGAAGAAGACGCCGAGGAAGGTGCCTGGCGTCTTCCCTCGTTAATTCAAACATGAGTGCGCTCTCCGTTAATCTTAACCTTGAGCTGCATCCGTGTTCATGTAGTTGATTGCCCACATATGGCCGTCCAAGTCCTCGAATGCCCAATGATACATGAATCCATAATCCTCAGGTTCTCCGTACGATTTCCCGCCCAAGGAGACTGCGGTATTCACGATTTCATCCACCTTTTCTCGGCTCTCGAAAGCCAATGCGATCGTCATTTGCGCATACTTTTCCGTATCAACGGTTTCCTTCTGCGTAAGCGACTTTAAAATTTCTTTGGTGAGCAGCATGATCTGCAGGTTGTCGCCGATCACGATGGCTACCGACTTCTCATTCTCGGGGAATTGCGGGTTGAGCTCGAATCCGAGTCCGGTGAAGAACGCCTTCGATTGTTCCACGTTGTTTACAGGCAGATTTAAACTCGTGAATGTGGACATTAATGCCATTTTTAAACACCTCATCATCAAATTGGTTTGTTGTGATGCCTTCGTTTATTTAGACGAATGCCGATCCGGGAATTCATCGGTCTACTGGATTTCGATTATAAAAGAAAGATTGATGAAAAGCTTTGTTTGACCTCTCACAAGTCGATCCTGTTAAAGTCTTTTAAAACTCTCAGATTGCTCAAGGTTAAATAACCTTTCCACTCGTTCTTGGCATATTCCCATTCTTCCTCATATCTCCCCCAATTCCAATTAGGCTGCCATGATCCTTCCTCGCTTTGGGTGTTGATTAGTAAGTCCAAGTCATGGGGCAGCACTTCACTATAGAGGCTATAAAAATAGGACGAAGGAGAGTCTGCGACTTGAAGAGGAACAGCGCAGTATCCGTTTCTGTCATTAGGATTCCCTACTACACAGTTGTTAATGAATTTCTCAACTTTGGGTCTAAATAAATCTCGTAGCTCTTGAGGCAAGCGTTCGTACAATCTTACATAACAGAAAAGTTCATGCATTTCTGAAAGGCTTGATTTATGATTCAGATATTCCAGACTGTACTCCAAATATTTATCACGAAAATCTGCATCAACAAGATCAGAATATTCATAAAAATAACCGAGAATTTCAGCGTTCGGATTTCCCCAATGCTCCTGAAAGCCATTATAATTCCACCAAATGGCCCGAGGGGCTTGATTAGCTGCCTCCGGTATAATCTCCCAACCTTTATTGCTTTCATCGTAAGTATTAATAAAATATTCGAAACAATCTCTTACGAGCTCTAACTTGTTCGCAGAATCGATTCTGGATAAATATTGAAGAGCAATTGTTGTTGCCAAAGCAGAAGATTCCCTGCATCTTAGATCTGGTTCCAATGCATTGCCGAATCCTTTGTCTGCATTCTGGTAATACTTTAATGCTAACAGCACTTCTTCAGCACTGCCGTTTTCAAACTCATACTTGAACATGGACTTATCTAATTCTCTTGCATTTTTTAAGATAAATCCTTTTGCATTTTCAAATTGTTCTCTTGATAGAGTAGTCATATGTGTTCCTCCTCATGATATCGCCTGTTTTCAACTATCTTTCCCGGATTCACTGCGATGTGGTCGTAAGGCCCGCCGCGTGAAAGCGATGTTCACACCTTAAAATAACTTTCTAATTTATAATCTTCAATTATTTCAATGTTCCTTCGATTTCGTATATATTGTCTAATTTGATTCTTTTTGTTCGGAAACAACAAGATTGAATCCATTTCGCTAATCGGTATCCATTTGACTGCAGATTGATGCGGGTCCGTATTTGGGGGTTGTGTTGGAATCGATCCTTCTTTTAAGGTACATTCAAATATTAGGTTTAAACTGTGCGGAGTGTCAGGGTAATCACCAGATTGATTGTGCGGTGCACATTCGTATACAAATGCTAACGGACCAACTTCTACTTCTGCCATTGTCTCTTCAAATACTTCCCTTTTCACACCTTCTATAACGGTTTCACCGGGTTCAGCACCTCCACCTGGCAAATTGTAATGAATTCCTTCATCATCATATTCAACTAAAAGAATGCTCTCATCTTTTATGATTAATGCCGTAGGCCTTACTCTTATATGATAGGACATATAGCACCTCATCTTTTGAAGGTTTTTAAGAACTTGCGGATAGTTCCGTTTCCTCATTTACGAGCCCGAGAACCTTAAGCCCCAACGGGTGCGGGCGCGACGCGGTTAGGTTCGCAGAGGTGTCTTCTGACTCCACTCCTTTGAACTGACAGCTGACTTGAGCGGAACCGAGCAGCCGTATGGCTGCGATACGTGGATGTAATGTTGTAAAGTAACAAGGCTTCTTGAATCACCTACAAGCCTTTCTTTATTACAACACTTCCTGCCAGATAATCATGTAAAGCCTTCTTTCGTTTATTAAAAATAACAAAGATATCTGAAATAAATGCTATGAATCCTACTATCCTTGCGACAAATTGGAATGGACTTTCTGTTGAATTATTTAATATCTCATCGTTAAAAGCAAATATCATAGCAAGACCATAACTTATATATAATGCGCACCTTAATATGGATTTCGAAATTGTAAGTTTATTACCCTCCCGATCAACTATCTTTCCTTTCATTAGTAATTTTCCTGGGGTTCCTCCGAACAGATACACTGTTACCACGTAGAAACTACATGAAATGATCCACAACACAATATAGGGTACTAGTGAATTTATATTAGTTGATAATATAACTGCAAGTCGGTAAAGAATTAAATACGGAATTAATAATATCCCAAAATCAATTACTCGCATTAATATCCTTTTCCAGAATCCAAAGTAAACAAAATCATTTTGGGATTGATCTAATATCATTTGGCTTTTTTCCTTTCTTTATTTTCCTGTTATTTCACATAACGTTCCCCATTCACAAACCCAAGAATCTTAAGCCCCAACGGAACGGACGCGACGCGGTTAGGTTCGCAGGGTTGTCCACCTGAATCTGCTTCCCCCCGGCGAGTGAAGGCCGTAAGGACCACCGCATGAATGCGATGCCGTCTCTTCTTCGAAATCACCCTATATCAAAAGTCTTCCAGCCCACTCCATTTATTCTAAAATCAAGCTTTCTAAACTCCTTGTAATCATCTTTAAATAGTGACTTAATAAATTCAAATCTTACTCTTGGGAACGTAAAAAATTCAATGTACTTAGGTTCTTCAAAGGCATTCCTAATTGCTATACACTTTGTCCTGTTTTCCAAATGCATTGTTTCTTCATCAGTTAGTTCGTTCTCTTCTTGTAACCATTTTGAGAAGTTCTTTTTACATTCTTCAAAATCAATAAAATAAGTCTGCCCATCATTGTTTTGATATGTTAGCCCTTCAGATGTTATTGAAATAATTTTTTTACTCTTCAACGAATCACCCACGTAAGATTTAAAATTTGTTTTTAGACGGTTTCGCATAACGTTCTCGTATTCATCGAATTCACTTAAAATAAAGGTTTATGACACTTTATGGAAAATTAAGGCGGAATTATTCTTGCTTTCTCAGCTGAGTACCATTTCCCAGGAATGCTATTATCATCACTGTTTTAATTTGTTCTGATGACAAATCAACTCCCCACAATTCTTTGACCCCTCGATTTGCGAAATATTCCAGGGTATGGCCACTCCCTCAACCTACTTCTAGAATCGTATTATCTCATATTTCACCAAGCAAGTTTTGTCCTGATTCAAACGGACCGCAGGATCCATATTTCAAATCGTTAAATGATCCCTCAAAAAACTGATATGCGACTGTATTCCATCTGGATTTATTAATTTCGATCATTTCTTTTTCACTTAGCATCATCTAATTGCCCTCTAAATAGCAACGCATTCACGACGCGACCCGGCCATAGATATTCTTATCTTAGGCCGGGTCGCGTGTTGTCCGAATATTCATTCTTCTTTGATTATACATCTGTCAACCAAAGGCCGTAAGGCCCACCGCGTGAATGCGATGTTATAGGGAGTCAGTGCCTTCTCTGAATCATCACAAATCAATATTTCCAGGTGCAGCTTTAAAGAATTCTTTGTTTGCTTCCTCTTCTTGCCGTTTCATATCTGTTTCTACCTTCCATATAATTATTACATATATTTTAGCATAGTCTACTCAGTTATATGGGATTATAAAATAGTCATCAAGGTTCTTTTATAAATCTTATCGCAGGCCCATCCCACTCTGGTTCATGTGATTCTACTTTTAAATATTTGTTCCTCATTGATTGAACCTTGAATAATTTCAATTTGATATTCATATGTCCTCCTACTTGGCGGGCCCAGGAACGACGAAGTCAAACCGCCATGTGAATACGGTGTTAGGCAAAGCTACCTCTTCATTGAATTCGCACCGAATTTTATCTCTATTATTTGCCCCGTTCTCTTGGTTTTGGCTTCAGCACTTTGATTTACAGATTTCTTATAGGTGTTCATCCCTACCTCGTTCTTCGAATTTGGCTTAAATAGTTTCGTCTAACGCCCCCGCATTCACAAACCCAAGAGCAGCCTTATATCGGATTCGCTGCTTACTACAAAAATCGGCAATAAAGGGTGTTTTGAAAAAGCTAACGGAACGGTAAGCCCTTATCGACGGCAACGTTGCCAAAATCACTGGAAAACCGCGGAATAACGGCGCTTGGTTCCGTTAAAATCCAGAGCGGAACCCTCTTCGCCGGATAAAGGCTCTGTGTTCCGTTACGACGGATGGCTAGGCGAATAGAAAGAGCGATGCTTCGCACGGAATGCATGCTGTTATCCATTAATCGACAGTCCCTTTTGTTCCTTTACCATTGTCCCTTTGATATGATGCTCACCTGCCGCGAACCAGCGGTTACTGCTGATTCGCCCACTCTTTCATGACGCTGCGGTACTGCTCCAACAGCCCGGCGTGGATCGATTCCCAGGTTTGTTCTCGTGCATGCTGGAGACCGGCTTGTGCCAACCTCTCCCTAAGCGTAGCGTCCTCAATCAGCGTCGACATGGCCCGACTGAATGATTCTGCATCGCCCGGCGTGCACAGCAGGCCCGTTTGCTCATGGGCGATGATCTCCCCGACGCCGCCTGCCGCTGCGCCGATAACCGGCGTACCGGATGCCATCGCTTCCAGGACGACGTTGCCGAACGTCTCGGTGACGGACGGGAATACGAACAGGTCTGCCGCAGCATAAATTTGATATAAGGCTTCTCCCTCGACGAAGCCGTAATAATGGATGGACGGATCCCGGTTGTCACGCTTCATCTGCGGCAGCAGCGGTCCGCCACCGACGAGCAGAAGCTGCGTGTTCTGCCGCATACGAGGGCTGAGCGCGTTGTAAGCTTCTATCAGCACATCCACGCCTTTCTCTTTCGCAATTCTGCCGACATAGAGAATCGTGAACTTCCCCGGATCGACGCCGAATGCCCGCAGTACCTCATCGCGATCAGCGATCGGCCTGAATTTGCTCGTATCGATACCGCGGCTCCAAATGCCGAGTCTCTCGATCCCCCGGCCCTGCAAATAAGTCACTGTGTTCTGCGTAGGCGCCAGCGTTCTGAGACATGCCGAATGGAACCATCTCCCGTATTTCCATGTCAGCGGAACAGTCCACCCCAGATGATATTTCGGCAAATATTGATCCCAATTCGTATGATACGAAGCGATCAGCGGAATCTTCAGTTTGCGGGCATAATACCGACCGCACAGCCCCATGCTGAACGGCGTAGGCACATGAATGATGGTGGGTTGGAATTCGCGGACCGCCCGACGCAGACGCAGCAGATTGGGAACCGCAACACGCGAATCGCCATTGAAAACGAAGGGAATGCTGGCAAAACGCTCAATTTTCCCGAATTCAGCCCTCTTGTCAGCCCTGGGATCCGAAGGCGCGAACACTTTGGCTTCGATGCCTTGCGTTTCCAGATAGCCGATCCACCTCCCCAGAGCCAGGGCAGCTCCGTTCACTTCGGGAATGAATGTGTCGGTAAATAGCGCAACCCTCATTATTTTCACTCCATACTCTTTCATTATTGTTATTTTATTAATATAATAGGAATGTGCACCATGAGAGAGGAGAATCTACTTTGCCTATCACTCGCAACCAACTACTGTCCAGCTCGTCTTTGCAGCATTTTCTGAATATACGGATCGACAAGGAAGCCGATATTGGCGAAGATCTGCTCTTCTTCATTCAGAAGCTGAAGTCCCGCGAATTCGTCCCGCAGGCCTGCATCGTAACCGAAGGCGAGACAGGCGAATCCATGTACTTCATCGAGCAGGGGTATGCCGACGTGATCAAGGACAGTGAAGGCGGGAAGGCAATCGGCCGCCTGGCGCCCGGCGATTTCTTCGGCGAGTTGTCACTCATATCCGGAGGTCCCAGAGCCGCAACCGTGCGGGCGGACGACACCGTCATCGCCTATGAGCTATCCAAGGCGGACTATGAAGAGATCATTCGCAGATTTCCTCATTTGACCAGCACCATCCTCGACAAAATTTACAATCGATTAACCCGCTCCTACAAACAGATCGAGCAGCAGAATGAACAATTGAAGAAGTCGAACCAGATGCGAATCGAGCTGGGCACGGCATTCACCTATGTGATCCTGATGATCAGCTTGTACATCTTCCTGCTGCGGATCATTCAGTCCGAATACTTTGCGAATCTGCATGTCCATTTTGATATCGACTACGTATTCTCGCGCGTCATGGAAGTGGCGCTGCTCTTCGCGATCTCGCTGTATATCAAGAAAAGCAGCTTCACCCGCAAGGACCTCGGACTGACGCTCGAAGGCTGGAAGCGGTCATCCCTTGAATCGATCGGCATATCCGCCATCGTGATCGCCCTGTTGTACCTGTTAAAATGGTGCAGCATCGAGTACGGGTTCGATTTCGTCGGGGACGGCCAAGTGCTCTCGCTCGGCTATCTGAACTGGAACTTCGGCGTTTATCTGATTGTTGCCTTCCTGCAGGAGCTTATCGCCCGTGGCGTCGTGCAAGGCTCGATCAACAAGCTGCTGATCGGGCGTTGGGCCGGCGCGACGGCGGTCACGGTCGCTACGTTCATCTTCGGATTGATGCACGCCCACCAGCCCGTCTATATCATCGTGGCGTCGCTGCTGTCCGGTTTCCTCTGGGGCTTCATGTACAAGCGACACCAGACACTGGTCGGCGTGACGATCTCCCACTTCCTCGTCGGCAACTTCGCCAAGCTCGTCGGCTTTTGGTCCTAGCAGCTCCCCCCTTCATCCGAGGGGGGTTATTTTTCTCGGTTGAAAATGAAAGGCTTCCATTGGCACAGGCACGCCATAGCTCCGAAGCTGCTGTGCCCGTCCGACCACCGAGGCTCCTTCGAGCAAATTGTAGGCGATCTGCGTGACTGAACGATTCGCGAGCGGCTCAAGGAAGCTGCCCTTCACCCATGCATTGAAAGCGCCCATCGCCGGACCGCACCAAATTTGATAGTCGTACTCTCTTCCTTCGACGCCTCCGATCGCCCAGCGGCTTGCCTGTCCAAGATACCAACGGAAGAGCAGCGCCATCTTGTGTTTCGGATTCCGATTCGCTTTGTCGATTTGACTAGGCTCCCGCTGCTCGAAGAACCGGACCGTATCATTCCAAATTTGCTCCAGCGGTTGTTGGAAAATGGTAGCTTCGAGCTTGCGGCGGACCGGTTCCGGAATGTCTGCGATGTCGTCAAAGGAGCGATAGATGTCGTATAGCTGCGACGCTCGCGAGCTGAACATCGTCCCTCGCTTCAATACCTGCACCTTCACGCCCTGCTCGAACATATCTGCAGCCGGTGACATGATCATGTCCGTCATCGTCGCTTGTGCAAGCATCGCCCTGCCGGCCGCGGACAAGCCCGATTCGACTGCCGATTGATGGACCGAACCGACGAGCACGTAGGATGCCCCTTGTGCGAATGCCGCCGCCACCGCCGCCGGCGTGCCGATCCCCCCGGCAATGCCGATCCGGATCGGGCGCGTATAGGCATAGCTTCGCATGCATTGATCGCGCACAGTGAGCACCGATGCGAACAAGGGAGCCTGCGGGCGATTATCGGTATGTCCGCCTGAATCGGCTTCGACCGTTATGTCCTCGGCGACGGGGACGCGCGCGGCCAGCCTGGCTTCCTCCGCCGTGATCTTGCCTTGCTCCAGCAGCTGCGCGAGCAGTTGTCCGGGCGGCGGCGACATGAATTGACGCGCCAGCTCCGGCTGCGAGATTTTGGCGAACACATAATGCTTCCGCTGGATATGGCCGCGCGCATCCTGCGTCAGACCTTTGGCCGCGTAAGCCACAATGGCCGGCGTCATGCGCATGAACGCGGAAGCGGAGACACGCCGGACTCCCTTGCGTACATAAAGCTCGACCAGGCTCGCTTCCATCTGCGGCTCATTCGGCGTATGGATGAGATTCACGCCCCAGCTGCGTCCCGGAATCGCTGCCTGAATCGTGTCGATCGCTTGCTCCACCCGGCGAATCGGCAAACCTGCCGAGCCGAAGAAGCCGAGCATATGATGCTTGGCCATCTGGATGACCATCTCTTCCGAGGCGATGCCGTTCGCCATCTCTCCGGCGATATAGGAGAATCTGACTTGATGAACCTCCTGAAAGCTTCGGTCTCCCAACCATTCCGGGTATTGCGGCGCGAGAATCGCAAGCACGGCATAGGCCTCGGCCGGAGCCGCCGCCTCGGCAATAGATGAAATGAAGCGCCCTTCAACGCCGATGCCGATTGCGCCGCTGCTCAAATTGCGAATGACGTAAGCTTGAACTCGCGTATGATGAACACCTTCCGCTATTTGCTCGAGTGTCCGATACGGCGGCGTCTCCCCCGGCAGCCAATATCCGATCGCGGGAAGCTGAGCATTGTCCTGAATCATGCCGCCCTCATTCCTCTCTGCTCCAATTTGACGATTCCGTATCCTGCCTATTCATTCTCATTATCGGCTCACCTCGGGTCTCATCGGCATACAGCCACCTGGCGAAGCGTTCCAGCCATACTTTGGACGGGAGCTTAGGCGTGACTTGTGCGGATGACGACAGAAGTGACTCGGCCTCTTCACCCGGTTGGGCGGATGAGTGCAAGTGTGCTCCAGCCTCTTCACCGGGTTTGGCTGACGAGTGCAGACGCGATCCTGCCTTTTCACCCGGTTGGGCGGACGAGTGCAGAACGGATTTCGTTTCCCTGGAAGGCTCGGGCGAATTTCGGAGTATGTTCCATAAGACCGCTCTTGTCTCGTCCAAGCCGCTGGTTGTCATCGTTTCCTTCACTTGCGCGTGGAACAGCGCATCAGGAGGGCTTGGCCGGTCCTCCTCTACGCCGCCGCCTGCTTCATTGATGGCAGCGCGAATCCGTCGGGCTCGTTCCGCATACGACAGTGCGCCGAGTTCCTCCGGCCGGATCGGTCTCCCGAAACAAATTGCCTGGGCGCCATGTAGGTAAGGAAATTCCGTTCTTCGCCGCAGCGGATCGATCGGCAACCCGCCGAAGAAGCGTACCGGGACGATCGGCAGCTTCAGTTCGAGCGCCAGGTCGATAAAGACCGAGCTGATCTTCTGTATGGGCTGTCCGGCTCTGAGCGCCCGGGTACCCTCGACATGTACGAGCAAGGACATGCCGCACTCCGTGATCTGCCGTTTCAACGCCTGCATCGCCGCCAGCATCGTTGCTTGTTTGTCCCGGTCCACGTAGAACATGGAGATGAAATCGACAATGCCCGGATACTCGCTGACAAGCGCCAGCAGTTGACCGATCCATGAATCGCGATTTTCCTGCTTGGCGACAACGCCGACGGTTCGCCGAGACAAAGCGGTCGTCAAGTAAACGAACAACAGCGACTCGATCGCCGTCTGATGGTTGGCGACATAGAGCACCGGCTGCTGCTTGTCGATAATGGATCGATAGGCGGATTCGTCTTCCAAATGAAAGCTGTTGACGAACTGACGCGCCAAGCCTTCGAACAAATCCTCGATGATCCAGTCCTGGCACTGCAATTTATCTCGCCAGTATTGCCTGACAGGCTGAATGTCAACTGCCCCTGCTGATTTGCCCAAGGCACCCCGTCCGTTGTCGCCTTCAAGAGCCGTTTTGGCCTCTTTGCCGTTGCTCTCTCTCTCTCGTTCCGCCACCTCTTCCGGGTTCATGTCGCCTTCCCGGATGCGCATGCCGAAGTGGCGGACTTCGTAAATCTTCATTCCGTCGGCCCAGAGCGAAGCCTCCGCGAAGACACATCGGCCTTGCCCGTCATCGGCAACCTGTTTCACCTGCAGCAGCACTTGCACCTTCTCGCCTGTCGGCAGCACCTGACCGCGATATTTCCATGTCATCGGCACACCCGCCGCCATCGGCTCAAATACCGGTTGCCGGAAGCCAGCGTCCATCCGCTCTTTCAACATGAACCACTGCAGCGTTTGCAGCATCGCTTCGATACCCAGCGAGCCCGGCTGCACCGGATCTTGGAAAAAATGCGCCTTGAAAAACCAGGCGTCAGCCGCAACGGTCTTCTCGGCCAGCATGCAGCCGGCTTCATGTGTGCCGCCGTTCGGCCAATACCCGACGATCCGGTCGATCATAAGCAGCGGCGCTTCCGGCAGCCGCAAGACCGAACGGTCGGACTGCGCAGGCAGGTCGCTAAGCGCCTCGCTTGCATTCGACAAGCCGACCAACTCCTGCTCGATTGCGGACGCAGGCAGGCCCGCTTGCTTCAACAGATCGCCCGATGGGAAATGGCCGAATACGGTTTGCATCTCGAATACAAGCTCTCCGTTATGCGTACATTGCACTTCGAACGCTTCGATGAACGTATCGCCAACCCGCGACACCGACAGCAGCTTGACGCGCGATACGAGCGGAGCTCCAGTGCCAGGCGTTAACGCGCGATATAAAGTACCCGTGCCGTCCAAATTGCGGAAGGATAAATCCTGACTGCATTCTAGCGGGATGCCGACGAGCGCCGTTATCCAGCCGCAAGGCTGCAGCGCGGCTTCCATCAGGACACACATCGGCATTACCGGCGTTCCGTTCGCGGCGAAATACCAGGCCTCTGGCGGAATGTCGTATTCGACCTCGACAACAACGCCGATTCGGCGGATCGTATCGCCCTCGATCTGCTTGATTTTACTCATGAAGTGATAAGGAGGTCCCGGCAAGCGCGGCAAGCGGCGCGTTCCGTCGAACTCGACATATCTGGGGCCGAACGCCTCGGACGGCTTGCCCCACGCGCAGGCGAGCAGTGAAGCGTAGTCGAACGCAAAGCCGTTCAGCTCGGCCCCCTCCGACCGCCGCTGCAGCGCTGCCCCCCACTCCGGCTTCGTATAGAGCGGCCAATCCGGTATCAGCCGAAGTCCCAGGCGCCGGCAGTGGAATGCTTTGCGTCCGTCGACTGTCAGCAGCACGTCCGCATACAAGGTCGGATGCGGCCCCTCGAAAATCTCTTCGACGAACACTTCGTACTGCAAATGTCTCGACTGCGGCGTCGCCTGGCCGCGGCAAACCATGACGAACCGTTCCTCGTGCACAGGCTCGAACCGCCAGCCGTCGCGGGCGAGCGTGTAGCCGTAGGCAGCCATGTAGAAGGACATCGCCTGCAAGCAGCCTTCCAGCATCAACGTGCCGGGCATCGCCGAATCGCCTTTGAAGTGGCACGGAAAAAACCACTCCGCCCCGCTCAGCATCGTCTCCGCGCGCAAGTAGCCCCTTTTCCAAGGACCTCCATACGGCTCATAGCAGGTGACCCGCTGCAGCAGCAGCATATCGCCACCCTGAATGGCAGGCGATCTGACATGCGTGTCCGCCGCTCGATAGCGCTCGCCGAAGCAAGCGGACAGCTTGCCTTCGGAGAAAGCCTCGACTTGCGACGCATCAAATTGCCGGTGCCCGCTTTCCACGATCGGCGCTTCCATTCGGGCATCCGGCTGCAGCTCGGTGTCGGCCGGATCCCACAGCACTCCTTGGGATGCGTCGAGCTCCTGTCGGGTGAAGAAGCCGGCCTGCCCGCCTCTCATGGACATGCGGAGTTGCCCATCCACCAAGAGATCGTAGTGGAAGAAGAACAGCCGCGTATCGCCCAGCGCAGCATGGCGGTCCACGTAAATCTCGTATTGCAGCGTCTCTCCGGGCTGCGGGAGCGGTCCATGGAACGTCAGTTCACAGCCGAGCAAGCGATACATCCGTTCGCCGCGATTGACGAAGTCCACGCCAAGCCATGAAATTAACAGCAGGTCCGCCTGTCCGGACTCCACCATGATGCCGAAAGGCATGCGACCATGATGCAAATACCAGGCGTCCGCCGTCACGTCCGTCTCCGTGCGGATCATGCCGGTGCCCATCGAGCCCGGTTCGCCTTCGACGGCTGTGACACGATCGGCCAGCAGCAGCGGCGGCTCCGGCATCCGCACCTGAACTTCATAATCGTCCTGAATGGCGAACATAGGCCCGAACACGTCGGAAATGCGTCCGGACGCCAACGTCTCCAGCTCGCGGCGATTGAAAGAAATGGCGGCGGTCCGGGGCAAGCTCGCAGGCGATGACTCCGGCTCTGATGCGGGCTTCGGCAAGAGGGCCGGCAGCGAATTTGGCACTGGCTGCACAGGTACCTGTGCAGGCTTCAGCGCAGACTCTCGTGCAAACTGCATGGCCGGATCCGGTACTTGGGACTTTGGCGCAGATTGCAGGGCAGACTGCATTGCCGGAGCCGGTACGTCAGTCATCTGCGGCTGCCCTGCCAAATTCGGCAATTGGGCAAGATACGAGCGGAACGCCCCGCTCATCAGCTGCACGTACTGTCGATGCGCCGTACTGATTTGCCGATGAATGCTCATGATCTCCGCATCCGGAGCCGCCGCAGAAGCATGTACAAACGGCCGGTCGACGGCCGAATCGCCTTCATCATGCACGCCCAATACACTTGGCAGCCGCGGAGCCGACGGCAGAATATAGGCTTCCAAATGGAGTGACGGCAGACGAACTTGCGGTGGATGCATCGGGACGGTCAGCAGCGGCTTGGCGCTGATCTGCGGCACGCGAACCGGCTCGTACAGCCCGGGATTCAGACGTATGCCTGCGGCAAGAAGCCGGATCACGATACGGGCCCAGTGGCTTTGTCCCATGGACGAAGAACCCGGAGCATCCATGGAAATAACTTCGACTGACCGATCCCCAAGTATTTCCTTGATCCATTTGGCGCACAGGTCGCGGGGTCCATGCTCGATAAACAAGGTAACCCCGTCATCGCAGGCTTGCCGAATCAAACGGCGAAAATCGATCGGCTTCAGCGCCATCTCCAGCAGCGCATCCGCTGTCCTCTCCTGCTCGGGGACATCATGCGAATAGGTCGCACTGTTGTAAAAGCGTATGCGCTCCACCAAATGGGCCTGACGACGGTGGATGTCCCGCCAAATCGCCGACGCGGGCGCGCATTCCTTGCAGTGAATCACCATCGGGTACTCGATCGATACCGCGGCGAGGCAGCCAAGCTGCCGAATGACCCGCTTGCAGTGCTCGGGATGCCCGCCGATGACACAATCGTTGTCCGTGTGAATCGTTGTGATCGTCACATAAGGCTCGTTCTCCACCATCTGCCGGACTAGCCGGACCGGATGGATCAACCGCCAATTTTCCCACTCGGCCAGATCTTCCCCCCACTGCTCGGCCAATACCTCATACGCGCCCGCGAGCAGCCTGTCATACATCCCGGCGGAGCGAAGATCGTGAAAAACCTGTTCCATCGTATCCCACGCGCCAAGCGCCGAGAGCGCGTTCGTTTCCCCGGAGGACAGACCGATCGCGGCGTCCGGCTCCAACTGGAGCACGCTTCGGCTGATCTCTGTATGAAAATGGCACAGAAAGCTTGAAGCGCACAGCTTGCGGAAAGGCGTGACCTCGGAAGGGGAATGTTCGGCACCCAGCGCCCAATCGATATCGTCCAGCAGCGCGGCAAATCGGCCACGCACGCGTTGATAGATTTCGGGGAATCGCATGATAAGCTCGGCGCCCATGGACGGATAGGCTGTAGCAGCGCCGGTATACACGAAGCCGATCTGGCCTTGCACGGCCTGGCTGCGATAACAGATGCCGTCCGCCTCGAAGCCTGCGGCCGTTACCGCTTCCGTCTCCAGCATGCGAATCGCTTGCCCTCTGCGCGCTTGAAGCTGAAGCGCATTGTCCGCGGCGATAACTACTCGATGCCGGGAAACCCGGTCACTTTGCGCAAGGTCGTCCGGCTCAGCGATGCGGTCGGCGCGCAAAGCTTCCAGCAGCGCGTGACGATCCTCTCCCGCATAGCTGGCCACGCGAACTTGCTGCTGCGGCAGCGCCGGCGATACATGCATAGATGCGCTTTGGCGACCGAAAGCGGAAATATGCAGCGTTGTGCCGTCTGAGCCCAGCGGGAGAGCAGGATCGGCAATCGGTCGACCGATCGCATAGGAAAGCATCCAGGCCGCAACCTCGAGCAAACCCGACGCCGCATGGGCATACCCGGTTATCCGATTCAAACAGGAAGCAGGCTGCCGGTCCAGGTCGATCGAGACGGAGGGAATGTCGGCAGCTTGCTCATCCGCAGCTCCCTCCGCTTCCGATACGATAGCAAGAATGGGATCTCCGGCGTCGATTGCGTCGGACAATCGTTTCAGCACCAACGATACGGCGGCATCGCCCGTGTTGACCTGTTGCCCATAGATCGCGTGCAATGCCTGCTGCTGTACGATTTCATCGGACAAATCGACAGCGCCCGCCACTGCGATATCGAGCTCTCCTCGCTGCAGGGCGGACATCGCGATCTCCAGTGCGCGGATGCCCGATAGCTGTTCGGCGGATACCGTGAAGCCGGGCCCGCCGATCTTATGCTGCTTATGCAGCCGGTTCGCAGGGATGTTCGGCAGCAAACCGAGCACCGTCGCGCCATCCAGCTCGTCGGCGAAGCCGGACCTGAACGCTTCCAGTGTCGAACCCGCGATCGCCATTCCTTCCAGGGACGCCCATTCGCTCACCCACTGCGGAACGCGAATCCGCGCAATATGGCGCGCAATTTCGGAATCGCATTGCATGCCGATAAAGATGCCTGTTCTGTCGGACGGCAGATTGTCGAGCGCGGCCAACGACTCATTAACGGCATTAAATAAAAGCAGTTGCTGGGGCAGCGCTTTGCGCAAATCGTTCGGCGGGAACGCCAGATGGTCGCCGGTGACCGTAAGCCGGTCGTGCTCTCCGGCGGGTTTGGCGAATGAATCTGCGGAACAAGCGGCAATCCATGCCGCCGTATTGGCGATTCCCGGCGCAGCAATCCCGATGCCGATCACGGCAAACCGCTCTTTCGCAGCCCCAATCTCGGAAGCTTCCCCTATTCGATCCAAACGCGCAGCCGCATGGTATGTTTCATTCAACCGCGGCGGATCGTATTCCTCCAGGATGAGATGCGCATTGTTGCCGCCGAAGCCGAAGCTGTTCACCGCGGCAATCCGCGGTCCCGAAGTTTCCCATGGCTCGTTGCTCGTCACGAGACGAAACGGCGATTGCGCCAGCTCCGCAAGCGGCTTGCCCACTTGGATCGTTGCGGGAATTTGCCGGTGCTCCATCGCCTTGACTACCTTGATGATGGCCGCTATCCCCGAAGCGGTGAGCAGATGCCCGGTGTTCGCCTTCATCGCGCCAATGGCCAGAGAGGCATGATCGGCGAAGATCGGCTTCATGCTCGCAAGCTCGACCGCATCGCCGAGTGCCGTGCCCGTCGCATGGCACTCCACATAGGACACGTCTTGCGGCGCAATGCCCGATTGCCGATAGGCCGCGGACATGGCGGCCTGCTGTCCGGATGCGGCCGGCGCCATTAAGCCGCCGTGTCCGCCGTCATTCGACAGGCCGACGCCGCGAATAACGGCATAGATACGATCGCCGCACGCTTGCGCGTCCTTCAATCTCTTCAAGGCAATGAATCCGGCGCCTTCGGCCGGCACCAAGCCGTCCGCATCGGCATGGAACGGCCTGCTCTGCCCTGTCGGGCTCAGCGCTTGGAGCGCCCGAAAGCCCGCATGCAGAAACAGCGGGTCCGTACCGTTCACGGCGCCGGCCAACATGAGGTCCGCCTTCCCCCGCTGCAGTTGATCGCACGCCAGCTTGATCGCATACAGCGCAGATGCGCAAGCGGCATCGAGCGCATAGGCACAGCCTTTGAGCTGCAAAATTTCGGCCACATAATGGGCCGGATAACCGGACATCAGCCGCTGCAGCGGCTCCGGCGCCCCGCGCACGGCTGTTCCGGCCAGTTGCGGCGCGGCAGCATGAAGCCAGGTCGCTTCCGCATAGCGGGAGAATGACCGGGACGGCAGCGACAGATTGCCCATGATCAAGCCTTGACGCTCCGGCGCGATCCCGGCCTGCCCAACGTTGCGCAATGCCTGTCCGGCAGCGGAGAGCGACCATTGCAGAAGCGGGTCCAATTGACGAAACGACTGAGCCTCCGTACCAAGCGCGCCCGGGTCGGCGTCCGCTTCGAACTTGCGAATATAGCCGCCGACGAGCGGCCAAATCTTTCCTGCATCATCGGTCGCCGCTTGCACCCGCTCCGTCCGGAAAGTGTCCGGATCCGCGGTCGTCAAAAAACAACGATGATCGATCAATCCTTGCCATAACGCTTCGGGTCGATAAGCATCGGGAAAAACACACCCCATGCCCACGATGGCAATCGGGTCGAAGCCGCTCATGATGTCCTCCTCTCCTGGACAAAGTACATTTCCACTTGACTGAATTGCGCCAGGCATCGCTCTTGATCATCGGTCCATCGGATATCGACCGTAAATTTATGCCGATTGTGCTGCTTCACTGAAATTTCACTGCGAATCGGCCCCTCAGGCGTCAGGCTCGATGCCACATAAGCGGCTCCAATCGACATCGGCAATGAAGGCTGCGCATGTCTCTCATACCCCCACAGCCTCGCCAACTGCAGCCCGCCGTCAAGGAGGATGGAGAACGGCTCCAGCGTCGAAGCTTCATTCGTCTGCACCTGATCGCCTTGCATCTCCAGCAAGCCGGCTGCATGCTCGGCTTCGCAGGTGAGCAACTGCCGAATCGCCTGGAAGCTCGGACCATGAAACAGCCTGTCGCCATAGATGCGTTCGGACTCCAATTCCCACGGCGCCTGCGAAGCGGCCGAGACTGACTCCCACCCGGCGGCGATCTCCCCACCATCATGGCCTATGACGGCTTGTGCCGCATAATGCCGAATGCCTCCTGCATCCTCAAGCTGCAAATCCATGAAAATCAACCGTTTCTCGGCATCGTAGCGTTCCTTCCCGGTCAACGTCAGCGCCACCGGGGCGTCGTCAGCCTGCCCGAAGCGAATGCCCTTCAATACGCGCAGGTTCTCGATGCGCACAACCGTCAAATCCGGAAATGCGCTGCGTGCGAACCGCGCAAACCACTCGCGCACCGCCACGATCGGCACCACGCGGTAACCGTGAATGCGATGATCGTCGAGCCAGACGCACTGCGCCGGGTCCAGCATTTTCGCAAGCTGCCGCGTGCGCTCCTGGCGGGCGATGAAGGAAGGCGTGCTCCCGGCATCGCCTCCGATGACGATCTCGACCTCATCTAAGTGAGCCCTCGTCGCTTCCTCGGCGAATAATTCCGCTCCCGCAGAAGCAGGGATGAGCGATATGCCTTGCGACTCAAAATGCCGCTTCAATGCCGCCGTCACCATGCCGCCTTCCCAAGGTCCCCAATTCAGCGATTTCACTACGCATTTTCCGCTGCCGATGTTCCTGTCGTGCCGCAATCGGTGGGCCATCTTGTTCAAAACTTCATTCGCCATCGCATAATCGCATTGGCCGACGTTCCCTTCCCTTGCCGCCACAGACGAGAAAATCGCGATCAGCTTCAAATCTTTCGCATTCACAGATTCGAGCATCGCCTGGAAGCCTCTGACCTTGGTCAGAAATACTTGCCGGAACGACTCGTCCTGCTTGTCGACCATCCGCTTGTCAGCGAGTACGCCCGCGCCGTGGATAATGCCGCGAATCGCTCCCCATTTCTCTACAATCGGACGAATTGCCGCAGACAGCGCGGGGAGATCCGTTACGTCAACAGGCACGTAGATCACCTCGGCCCCCAACTGCTCGAGCTGACGGATCGTATCGCGAACTTCGCGGGAGGCGATCAGCGATTTCACCTGCCGCTTCAATTCCATCGGCGTCACAGCGCGGCCTTCGGCCGATGCGCGTTCATACAGCAGCCGGCCCAACTCCTGCTCGGATTCGTGGCCGGCTCCCGCATCCCCGTCGACATCCGCCAGCGCCGACCTTCCCAGCAGGATAAATCGCAGCGGCAGTCTGCGCGCCAACGCAATGATGGAACGTGCCGTGACGCCGCGCCCGCCTCCCGACACGAGCAGCGTATCTCCCGCAGCCAATACGTTCGCCGCAGCGATCTGAGGCTCGGCGATGGCGAGTCCGACTGCCATTCGGGTTCCTTCCGCCGTATATCCAATCTCTTGCTCAAGACCGCCATGGAACAGTTCGCTGCAAATCTGTCCGGCAATGTCTTCAGCAGAATTATGCAAGTTTACGTCGATCGCTTTCACATGCGCTTTGGGCCATTCCTTCATGGCCGTCTTCGCCAATGCGGCAAGGCCGGCCGTACCCGCGCAGCCCGATCGGCCGCTGAGGCCGAAATCTCCGCCCGTGCTCTGAACCGTCCAGAACAGACCGCCTTCTGTCTCCACCGCAGCCGCGATACGCCGGGCAACGGCGAACGCCGAATGGCTGAAGGCGCATATCCGGTCGGCATCGAGCTGTTCGTCCGACACCCCGAGATAGATGACGTGACGGGCCGAGGCGGGAATTTCGTCGGTAATGATTGCCTCAACGTCTTTACCCCGCAATTTCACCGCAAGCTGTTCGGCCAAGCCGTAGCGATCCTTGTTGATATAGATCGGATAACGCCCAAGCTCCGGCACCGCGCAATCGGGCAACGGCGCAGGCACCATACGGACAACAAATCGCCTTAAGGGCGTGACGGCATCCGGTTGTTCGACTCCTTGCATTGAAGTAGCAGTGTCCGGTTGTCTACCCGCGTTCAATTGCGTGACGACATCCGGTTGGACGACCGCATGCATCGGCGATGCAGCGCCCCACTCCCCCTCGGACACCGAAATCTCCGCCGGGGCCGCACGGTCATTTATTCGTTTTTTTTTAGTTTCTGTTCCATATAACGGACGATTTCATTCAATGTGTACAAGCTCGCCATCTCGGAAGGGTCGAACGCCGGCAGATCGGCGACCTGCTCTTGTACCGCGGACAAAATTTCGACCCGCTTGATCGAATCGATGCCCAGCCCGGATTCCAGATCGATATCCATATCCAGCATTTCCTGCGGGTAGCCGGTCTTCTCTGCGACGACGTCCAGCATAATAGCGCGAACATCCTGATTGTCCGGCGTTTGAACCGGAGCCGAGGCGGGAGCGGAAACCGCTGCAGGCGGCTGCTGAACAGGAGCTTGTACGGTTGAAACTTGCGCTGCCGGTGCTTGAAGGACAGACGCTTGCACAACCGGTGCTTGAGCGATTGGGGCAGGGCTGACCCACCCTTGACCGATCGGAGCTTGAATAGTCGGGGGTTCTTCATACAACGGCGCCCGATTAACGATTTCCGGCAAGCTCGGCGCCTCATACGCTATTGTGGCTGCGGTCTGCAGCATGGATTCACTCGTTATCATTTCGCCGGACATCGATTCGCCCGCCATCGCCTGGCCCGTCAACACCGACAATATTTTCTCCGTCGAACGCAAGTAAGCATGGTGGCTTTCCGTCAACGCTTTCTGAAACGCAAGATGCGCCTCCGTCATCTGTCTTTGAATATATGCCGCCGAGGAAACCTGCCTTTCGGCTGTCGGTTGAGCGGATACCTCTGCCTGCCTGATTTGCTGCTGAAATGGTGCCGGTTGAACAGACTGCTGCTGATGCTGCTGCGGCTGCCGGTTACTTGTCTCCATTTTCGTCGCCTGCTTTCTTTTCTCGTGAGAATTCGTCTCCGCCGCACTCGCGGGATAAGGCTTGCCATAATTAACGCCGCTAATTTTCACTTTCATGCCCGGCTTATCCTGCGGAACGGGAAGCTCCTTCATGACACGGTACCCTTCCCATAAGCCGGCATAATCCAATCGAATTCCCCATACGGACAATTGCGCCAACGCCTGCCATAACGACAGCACGCCAGGCTGGCCCCGCTGATCCAGCGCCACCGCCTTGGCATCCGCATCGTGCAAAATGCGCTTCACGAGCCCTGTCAGCACTTTGTCCGGCCCGACCTCGATGAACAGTTCTACGCCTGCGGCCGCCATCTCCCGAATTTGCTTCACGAATTGCACAGGATGAGCAAGCTGCTCGGCGAGCATCGTGCGCACTTGCTCCCCGGCTTCGGGGTAAGGCTCTCCGTTCAGATTGGCATACACGGGAATTTCAATCCGCTCCGTCGGGACCTGATCCAGACACGCTTTGAACGGGACAACGGAAGACTCGACCAGCTTGGAATGAAAAGCCGTCGCGACCGGCAAGCGGGTGAAGCGAATCAATAATCGGCCAAGCTCTTGCTCCAATCGCGAGATTTCCGATTCGAGTCCCGATACGACAACTTGATTCGGGCTGTTGTCATTGGCGATCACGACGTCAAACGCAGACGCTTCGATCATGCGCCGCACCGTCTCGGCAGGCGCTATCACTGCAGTCATGGCGCCCGGCTGCGCCCCGGCCCCGGCGGCCTCGTGCATCAATTGCCCCCGCTTGCGGGCAACGTTCAGCATATCAGCTTCCGACCATACGCCTGCAGCAGCCAATGCGGTGATTTCCCCATAGCTGTGCCCGCCCGTACAATCCGCCCGCAGCCCAAGCTTGCGCAGCAACTGCAGGAGCGACCAACTCATGGCGCCGATCGCCGGCTGCGCAATGCGCGTATCGGTCAGCCGCCTGACCTGCGCCTGCCGATCCGCCTCGTCGAATGCCGGCGGCGGATACACGAATGCATGCAGTCGCGCCCCCTCTTCGACATCCAGCGGAAGCTCTGCCTGACGGTCCCATGTTTCCCTGACGACGTCGTAATACATTGCTAATTCCTTGCCCATATTGATATACTGGCTGCCTTGTCCGGGGAACAGGAATGCAACCTTGCCCGTCACCGTATACGTATCGAAATAAACTCCGTTGTTATGTAAACGCTGGTCAGGATTGGAGCGAATTTGAGCGATCGCGTCCTTCAATTTGTCCGCCAGTTCATCGGGACCCAATGCGATAATCCCGGCCCGATAAAGCTTCCGGTGCTGAAAACTCATCTGAGATTGCTTGGCCAGATACACATACGTTTCATAGCTCGCCTGCGACGGCACTGCCGCAACAGCGTCCGCCATGAGCTGCAAATCTGCCAATAATCGCTCAACAGAATCGGCCCCCGCCAGAAACAGCTCGGCAGGCAGCGCTCTCCATTTTTCATGTCGCCGCTCCGCGTCGCCGTACTCCTGCATGGTCACGTGAAAATTGCTGCCGCCAAACCCGAATGCGCTGACCGACGCTCTCCGCGGAAAGTCGCTGCCCCGGATCCAGGGCCTGCTCTCCGTATTGAGATAGAACGGGCTATGCTCAATATCAAGCTGGGGATTCGGCCTGTCGACTTTGATTGTCGGCGGCAATATGCGATGATGCAGCGCCATCACCGCCTTGAACAAGCCTGCCGCGCCTGCCGCCGCCTTCGTGTGGCCGATCTGCGACTTGACCGTTCCGAGCGCGCACCATTGCTGCTTATGCTCCGATTGAAACACGGATTTGAGTCCGGCGAATTCCGCCGCGTCTCCCGCCTTCGTGCCCGTGCCATGCGCTTCTACCAACTCGACGGTATGCGCTTCATAGCCCGCCTGATCGTAAGCTCTGCGCAAAGCCAGCGCCTGTCCTTCCCAGCGGGGAGCGTAGATGCTTTTGGACTTGCCGTCCGAGGATGTCCCAACACCGGTAATGACCGCGTAGATGCGATCGCCTTGACGCTCCGCATCCGACAAACGCTTCAATGCCACCATCCCGATGCCTTCGCCCAGCAGCGTCCCGTCCGCGCGATCCGAGAACGGCCGGCAATCGCCCGACAAGGAAAGTGCGGTCGTCTTGCTGAAGCTCATGTACATCAAAATATCATTCAGCGTGTCCACGCCGCCTGTAATGACCATCTCGGACCGACCGGATTGCAGCTCCATGACCGCCATGGACACCGCGGACAACGAGCTGGCGCAGGCCGCGTCCAGCACGGTGTTCGTGCCGTGCAAATCGAAGTGATTCGCGATCCGCCCGGCCACAACATTGCCCAATAAGCCGGGAAAGGAGCTCTCTTGCCATGGCACATACAAGCTGGCGATGCGGTCGCAGATTTGCTCCACTTCCCGCTCCTCGTATCCGCTGTCGCGCAACGCCTTCGCCCAGAACGGTCTTTGAATCCGGCTGCCCAGGTGCACAACCAATTCCGTCGTCGACGCAACCCCCAGAATCACGCTGATTTTATCGCGGTCCAATTCCCGGAATTGACGGTCCCCGCAAGCATCCTCCAGCACCTTCCGGGCGACGATCATGGCCAGCAATTGACTCGTATCCGTCGCCTTCAGATTCGTGGGCGGCATCGCATGCGCGACCGGATCGAAGTCGATTTCGGGTAAGAACGCCCCGCGCTTACTGTAGGTTTTGTCCGGTGTCGCCGGATCGGGGTCGTAATAATCTTCAATCAACCAATGCGATGCGGGAACATCCGTAATCAGGTCGCGACCGGCCAGAATGTTATGCCAGAATCCGCCCGTGTCGACAGCACCGGGAAACAGCGCGCTGACGCCAATGACGGCAATCGGTTCATTTGCATGATATTCGTTATTCATTATTCGCGCCCCTTGCCGGCTTTTGCCACTGCATCATCGCTTCATAGCTTTGCTTCGCATCCGAATACCCCAGCTCATATAAAGCTTTCAATTTCTCCGGGCGCCGTTCTCCCCGACCTACCTTCAAATCCTTCGAAGGACGAATTACGTAAACCTCGCCGTCCTCCTCCAAACGCTCAATCTGTTCCAACGTACGGTTATAATGCCGATACCGCTCCAATATCGCCTTCGCCAGCTTCGGATACCGGCGATTCATCCAGGCCGCGGGATAATCCAGTATCGACCTGCGCTTCCGGTAGCCCTTCGGCTTATTCAACACCAGTACATTTTTGCAATATCCGTCGTCCAGCGCCTTCTGCAGCGGCAACGAATCGGCAATACCGCCGTCGAGCACGTATTTCCCTTGCCACTCGACCAGCCGCGATACGAGCGGCAAACTGACGGAAGCGGTCAACAATCGACTCAGGTTCGCTGCGTCTCTCGTATCTTCGTTCGTATAGAAGACCGCTTCCCCGCTGGAGGCATCGGTAATGACCACAATCAACTGCTGTTCCGAACGATAATAAGTCTCGTAATCGAACGGCTCCAGTTGATCCGGCAGCGTGCCGAACAGGAATTCCATGCCAAGCAGCGAGCCTCGCCGCAGCCAATTCCCATAGCTGTACGCCCGGCGGTCGCGCGCATAATCGATCATGCAGGTACGGCTGCGGCCCCGCTGCCCGGACATATAGGAAGTTGCAATCCATGAGCCGGAAGAAATGCCGATGATATAGGGGTAATACAGCCCGCGATCCATCCAGCAATCCAGCACGCCTGCCGTATACACGCCGCGCATGCCGCCGCCTTCCAGCAGCAAGCCGGTTCGCTTAAGCCCGTCTGCATTCATGTCCGGCCCACCGCTCCTTAATTCGTCTCCCGTCACGCGTATTTGTCACCCGCTTACGATCGGAATAATTTCATCCGGCCGGTTCACCAGGAAGTCGGGACGATGCGAGGCCAGATGCTCCGCCGACTCGAACCCCCAAGTGACGGCGATCATCCGCACCCCCGCCTTGCGGCAAGCTTCGATATCCAAAATTTCATCGCCTATGTAAACCATATTTTGCGTGTCTAGCTTCAGCATTCCTGCCACCTTGCGCAACGTTCTATATTTACCGCCAATGCCCCGCGAGGAGATCACATGATCGAATACGTCCAGTCCCGTCCGGTGCAAATATTGCATAATGTTGCTGCGGGAATTCGAGGAAATGATCGCAAGCGGCATCCCGCGCGCTTTCAATTCCATAATCAGCGCTTTCATTCCTTCGACTCCGCCAAGTGAGCCAACATGCCGCTTATAGTTCTTCTTGAACGCATAGATCATTAACGGAATTAAATAGAAAGGAGCGCCGACGAACTTGAACCTCTCAGCGGTCGATAGCTGCTTGAAGGTTTGAACGTCATCGTCATTGAATACTCTGGTTTTATACTTCCTGGCCAGCTCGTTGTACAACTTCAAAGCAAGATCCATCGATTTCACGATGGTGCCGTCAAAGTCGAATATGACAATTTTACACATGTCTCCTCCTCTAACCGACCGCAATGTAACACCATTCGACGATTTTCTATTTTTACTATAGGGGGTGAAGATGTCGGGAAAATGTCAGGACGAATAGCCGGATCTGAAAAATCGGGCAGTATGGCCGAGGATGTGTTGCGGACAATCGAAGGCGGGTACAGCGATCAAAGGGCAGCTTTCAGCTCAGCTTCATACGAGGCCGCACATTCGGCATTAACCTGTCCCCACAATTCGGTTAACTGGCGATCGTTCCATTGGATATAAGGCTCGTTGATCTGCGTCTTCCGGATCTTCGCAAATTTGGAGTAATGAAGATAGATATACAGGGTCAGCACGCGATTATAAATGTACTCCGTCGGCTTGTCCCGGTAATTGGCAACTTGGGGAATGCACAGCTTCGGCAGCAAATAGACGAAATCGCCGATCTGCGAGACGAACGCCATGTTCCACGTCTGGTACAAATCCGCCCACTCCTTCGGCTTCGGCATCGCCAACCGGATCGCTTTGCGATCCTCGGATAAAGAAGACGGTCCCGCCCCCGCAAGTGTGCTCCCGGCTCGCATGCCCGGCCTATTGCGGGTCAACGTCCATCCGGCTTTGACATTATTTCTGTATCCGGTAACATAGTCGCCAACCGTGGCGGCCAATATATTGAGCGGGAGCATCCACGAGCCGGCTCGTCCGGACACGATGCCTGTTCGATGCGATTTCAGAAAAATCCGTTTCACCGGACCGCCTACCATCGCGAGCTTCAGTCGATGGAACAGCGTCAGTCGGATGCGGGTCTTCGAATGTTCGAAGATGCGTACACACTCGCGGATGACGGCCGGGTGATCGTACATCGCCCTCGTCAATTTGTCGAACACAAAGGACAACGCGACAAGATCCGGAATGACCTGCTTGCCCTCCAGGCGGACTTGCTCGGCCAAGCGCTCGAACGTCGCTTCCTTCGCCCGCTCCAGGAAACGCATAAGGTAAAGATTCTGTTCGGCAGCCCGGGACATTTCATCGATAAACTGGCCGCTTCTCTCCTCGGTAATATCTTTTGGGAGCAGCACCTCCGCCAATTGCTGCAATTCCGGCGACGCCCACACGCCATCCTCATCGATCAGTTGCAAAATCTGATAGTGCTTGCACATTTGCGCGTACATCATATGCTCGTCAAAGCCTTCCATACACGTCTTGACGATTCGAACGATCTGGCGAGTAGACATAACCGACATACCTCCATTTTCAAAATTTTATTCCTAATTCTTTTCTCGATTATAGTGTATTTCAACATTTTCATTTTTTATTGTCATTTCATTTTTCCTTAATTTAATTTCATAAACTTTATCGTCAATCATTATTTTATTTCCTGGTTTTAATTCATAATTTGAGCTTTTATTGGTTTCATTAAATTGCTTTACAGTTTTATTATCCTGAGTTGCAATATAATAACTTTTGAACTTTATATACGATTTTGTTACTTCCAAATAATTGTAGTGACTTATTTCTTCATCAATCCCTTCCCGTTGGCTAGCAACATCAGATGCCCAATTACCGACGACTAAGTCTTTGTTATTTTTGGAACAACCCGGAAGTATTGAAATTACTAAAATTAATAAGAAAAATAGTGTTTTTGGCATTTGAAATTCCTTTCATGTTTTTTTCTTTACTCGAGTATTTCGCATAACGTCTCTCGCATTCACGAACCCGAGAACCTTAAGCCCCAACTGGGCAGCCGCGGCGCGGCGGGGTTCGCAGGATTGTCGCCTGAATAGGCGGGCGCCGCGTGAATGCAGTGTTATGTGTAGTTCCTGCCCTCTTCAAATTACATTCAAGATACTAATTCAAACAATGTCATCTTCAAATTAATAACCCCTTTTTTGTTAATTAGTCCCACGAAAGATCTTTCCATTCGTCTTTTAATAATCCATATACAACATGATCGTAATAACGATCATTGTTAAAGTCTACTTGCCGTAATATTCCTTCTTCTTTAAATCCTAATCGAATTGGTATTGCCCTGCTCTTATCATTGTCTGTCCTTGCTCTAATTTCAATTCTATTCAAGCCTAATATTCCAAATCCATGATTTAGAAGTATTTGACAACAGGCAGTCATAATGCCTTTTCCTTGATGTTCGGCACTCAACCAGTAACCTATAGATGTCATCTTTGTATTCCAATTAATCTCGTGAAAGCTAATGTTCCCTATGTATTGAGACTTATAAAATATGCCTGTTGAGAACCCATTGTTATTTGCAAAACGTTGCAGCTCAGATTCAATAAAAGCCCTTGTATGTTCAGTTTTTTTGGTGTTTTTCACCCAGGGAAACCATTTTGATAGGTAATCTCGGTTTCTATCAATCACTTGATACATAACTTCTGCATGGTAATAGTCAAGTAATTGAAGTTCCAAATCATTATTGATTATGGTTTTGAAAATGTTTTTCACCCGCTTTGCATTAATTTCGCCTTGTAAGAAGTAGGCGTCTTCTTTGAAATCCAATCATGGTCTTTTCTATTCAGCTATATTCATTGTAAGGTTTATCCATGTATGTTACAATCCTCATCAAGATTCCTTCAGAATAGCTAAGTCGAGACCAGAAAGGTGAGATGAGTATGAGCCATCAAGAAAATTTGATAAGGGAACAGTTTAAAAAACAAGCTAAAGGATTTGCGGACAATTCACTAACCATGAATAACCAATCCTATATTAAGTGGATGCTTGATGGCCTGATCATGTCAAGCGAGATAAACGCCTTGGATGTTGCTGCCGGGACTGGAATCTTAAGTAGAGCGATCTCGCCATTCGTTGACAATGTTACTTCTATGGATCTATCCGAAGACATGATAAATGAAGGGGATCGAATAAACAAAAGTTTAGGATTAACAAACATTCGTTACGTGCGTGGAAATGTTGAGAATATGCCATTTCAAGAAAATCAATTTGAAATAGTTATCAGCAGATTTGCTTTTCACCATTTCAATAATCCACGAAAAGTTCTTAAAGAAATGAGCCGCGTCTCTCACAAAATAATAGCAGTAATCGATATGATTTCGCCTGATGATAACTACTTATCTGAGCAATACAATCACTATGAAAAGTTAAGAGATCCCTCTCACACAAAGGCGTTAAAACAATCTGAGTTATTAAGTTTATTTAGTGACCTAAATATACAAACTTATTCAATCGAAACGTTAGATGTTCCTGTTAGTGTAATTAAATGGATGGAGCTTACAAAAACAAATGAACATGATGCAAGCTATATTAAAGATCAAATTAATGAAGAACTTGACACAGGAAAACAATTAACGGGGCTCTTTCCATTTATCAGTAATGATCATCTAATGTTTAAACAAACGTGGATGAAAGTTTACGGTATCTTGTAGTTTTTTCTAACTTCTATTGGTTTATTATATCAAAATCTGCGCAGGAGAGTTCCTGCGCAGATTTTGATTAATTCACCTGAACAATACTCCATTGCTGGTCGACCGCACCATTATCTGTCCATTGCACCACGTCCCCACCATCTGCAATAGACGAACCATATACTCCAAGCGCCTTGCCGCTGTTGCGGTTAATAAGCTTATAGTAGCCACCTGCGACAGATTGAATACTCCACTACTGATCGGCTCCTCCGTTATCTGTCCACTGAACCACATTCCCGCTGTCCGCAAAATGACGTAAAGCCTTTGCCGATCGCAAAATTGAATGAACCTGCGCAGGTCACGATTGCCTTGCCATTCGAATCCGCCTTCGATCTCTTCATGGTGATTCCAGAAAATGTAGGTAGCAACCACATTGATTCCCGATTGTCTCATCTTCGAGATTTCCGTCTCCCACTCGGATTCCGGATATCTCGAATAATAGAACTCTCTCCACAGATGCCGAAGAAAGGATTGCCATCCATCTCCATATAATAACTCGTGAATCCGATTACCGTTCCACCCGGATTCTTGCCGCCGAGCCGGAGCGGATAGATGTCTTTCGGCTTGTAGTGAATGTTCAATATCAAATCTCGCTATCAAATTCATCGTGCTAAGTGGGTATGATGATTACGGCTATGTCCGGGAAGCATTCAAATATAGGGTAGTCGACTATCTGCTCAAACCTGTGCGCTTTGCTGAGCTGAAGTCTCAGCTTAATAATGCGGTGTGTCAATGTTTAGACGGCGCCCCAACCGATAGAATCGTAATGCAATACATCAGGGAGCGCCCGCTCGGCAATGTTAATCATGAAGGCGATGTCCGCGACGGCAGCTCGAACAGGCGACAACGCGAGTTCGTGCGATGATCTGGCGTTTTCAGAAGTGGTTATATTCCAGCTTCACCGACAGCAAGGTCACCTTCACATTCATCGCTTCCACAATACCCAAGGATTCGACCTCAGATTCACTTAGTATACCGGTAACATCGAAGCCCTGATCATATTGATAGCTTGCAACTGCTTTTATTGTAACTTGGCCAATATATCCATCCACATCGCCACAATCATACCCGTTACTATTCAACTGTTTTTGTATTAACTTCACTTCCTCTCCCGTGTAATCTGAGTATGCCTGCTTTATTTTCTTTACATCCATCGTGTTTTGAAAATGTTCCAGCACTTCGTCTTTTGATGGTTTCTCCATATCTTCTGAACTGCTTTTAGGAGATTTCCCCAAGGCAGCTTGGGTCATTCTTGCTTCGTTTCTACCGTCTGTGTCTTCAGCGGTGATATCGTTACTACTACAACCTGTGATAACCATAATAGCCATTACGAAGAGGAACAATAATATTTTGGAGAGATTCGCCACCTCCGCACCTCCTCATAATTAATTATTTCCTATTACCCGGATAGGTATATTCTACCACAACGAAAACAGGACTTCCGTAACGTTTTCCAGAAGTCCCGAATAACTCCGTCGAACCAAAACTTAAAAGCTCCACCTCCAATGTCATATTACATTTTCGCATTCACGAACCCGAGAACCTTAAGCCCCCAGCGGGGGCGGCCGCGACGGTTAGGTTCGCAAGGTTGTCGCCTGATCCTGCTTCCCCGAAATGCCTCTCGGCGACCGAGCAGCCGTAAGGCTGCGATGCGTGAATGCGTTGTTATAAGATGTCCCCGACTTCAAAGCAATACTATAATATATTTACGTCGGATTCTTTCTGGAAGTATTTCGCTAAATACTTCCCTATGGAGAAAGAGATAGTAAGAATAAAATTGGATGAGATCGGGACTATAAGGAATGCACTCGCTCATTTTAGACTATACAACTCGAAGAAGTGAAGTTGTAAAACAGAATTACAAAAATATCCTTAAAGAAATAGAAACTCACATCTCCGAAATGCTCACAAACGGAAATACTGTTCCATCAAATACTGAGGATTCCTGGTATAAAGATTTGTCAGAGTTAAAACCCCAAGATTTCAGTATAAATTTCCTACGAAGTAAAATGATCAATAGGTAAAAAAAACCATTTACTTGTTAGATGAAGTTATTGCCCTCGTTGAGTTACTTACAAATTATTCTTCTTGATAGAATCTATTTAAGACCTCTCTTAATTCCGTATTTCTCGGAACTACAATAAATCTAGAAAACACTTCTGTTCCTGAATCAATTTTTTCATCTATAAGCTCAAATACATCTATTATCTTAATAAATTTCCAAGTGACCTCTTGATCATAGCTATTCTTATAAGAGATTTCATTCTGGGCTGCTTTCCGTTCCGCAATTTCATATGCTTCTGCTTTTGTACTCGCTTTAATTAGAAAAATAGATTCTTCGTATGTATCAGTTTCAACTGTTTTAATGGAGTTATCTTTTATTGATTTATATAAAGCTTGAGCAGAATACCAAATCATCAAGCGTTCCTCCCTACTACTTCTTGCATTAACTTTCATCTTTATCCTTGATGCAATAATTTCATCTAATGTTCCCATATTCACGAACCCGAGAACCTTAAGCCCCAACGAGGCGACCGCGACGCGTTAGGTTCGCAGGGTGTCGCCTGAAGTCCGCTTCCTCGAATTGCCTCGGGCGGACCGAACAGCCACCAGGCTGCAATGCGTGAATGCATTGTTATAAGAAGTCAGGGGGCCTCTTCGAATTTACCTTCAAATCCGCCCTGCCCCCTATGTATTAATTATCATAATTATGATAAAATTAATACCATCAAAACGATTGAGGTGAAGATCATGCCTACGATCCGTCCAATTTCCGATTTAAGAAATAACTTCAATCTGATTTCTGAAATTGCCCACCAGGATGGAGAACCTGTCTTTATCACTAAGAATGGTCAAAGCGATCTTGTTGTCATGAGTCATGCCACATATGAAAAACAGCAAGCACTAATCGAGTTGTACCAGAAACTTGCCATAGCCGAAAAACAAAGTAATGAAGGTGCTCCTAAGAAAAGTCATGCTGAAGTCATGAAAAATCTGAGGAGTCAAATCCATGGACAAGAAATATAAAATCGAATACTTGCCCATAGCTGAAGAAGATATAACCAATATCATCCATTATATCATGCTTGACAATCCCGATGCAGCCCTATCCATGGCTGATAAATTTGATCATTCTATCTCAATATTAGAAAGGTTTCCATTCAGCGGGTCTATTCCGAAAGATGTTAGACTTCAATCTCTGAATTATAGAATGTTAGTTGTGGGGTCTTATCTTATTTTTTATGTAGTTCTAAATGATACTGTGGAAATCCGAAGAATTCTTCACGGAAAGCGAAAATATAACTTCCTGCTATAGCTTCTTGTTAAATGTTCTTCTCCTGATTTCATATAACGTCCCCGAATTCACGAACCCGAAAACCTTAAGCCCCAACGGGGCGGCCGCGACGCGGTTAGGTTCGCAGGGTTGTCGCCTGAGACCCGCTGCCTTGAAATCCCTCTGGGCAACCGAGCAACGTACGGCTGCGATGCGTGAATCCGATGTTATCAGATGTCAGCGCCATCTTCGAAATACTTACACATTATTCAACTAACGTACCCGTTAGCTCGATGAAAGAGCTCACTTGGTGACAAGCAATCCCTCCATAATTTCTTTAATATGTTCATTTGTTAATGCATCCTCTGCAATATAAAAAAGTAATACATTCGCTATTTGTTTTTTGCTGTGCATTACAAAAGACGCTGAAATATTTTCAAATTCGCTTAATCCCTTTTCAGCCTCTTGGCTGGAGGGGTAGACATAAAAGCTGATTAACTTATCTTCGTTAATCGTATAAACTTCTGGTTTTACACCATTCAAGGTCCGAACAAACACATTATTTGGGCTTAATCCTTGTGCCTCAGATAAGGATATATTATACGTCGCAAATGCTTGTTTAATCTGATCTGAGGTGATATTGACTTCAACCTTAGAACTTACACCATTTGTACAACCAATTGAAATGAAAGTAATTAACAAAAAAATAAACATCACTTTCCTCACGCATACCCCTCCCTTTAGTATCTATAAAATCAGGACGCTAAAGAGAATATGAATGTTGCACTATCCTGCCCGTTAGTGTAACATGGAAGAAATTTCTTTTGGGTTTTATGTTTTTGCGCTGATTTCTTGTAACGTTCCCGCATTCACGAGCCCAGGAACCTTAAGCCCCAACGGGGCGGCCGCGCTATTAGGTTCGCAGGGTTGTAGCACTTTACAATTTAAATTTCTCTTTGATTAGATTTGCAACTTCATCAGCATTTAAATTGGTATTGTTTATCCTCAGATAGTTTTCCCTCAAAATTTCTCCTGGATATGAATTCAACCTATGTTTCTCCATTGTGTTTATCAAGTCCTTCTGAGATTGTTCAATATTTCTTTTTGTTGGCTTTTGTTCAAGCCTAAATGGAGAATTATTCCGTTCTAATCTTATGTCAATATTTGCTTCCAATTCAATTAAATAAATCTCTGCACCTTTGGATTCAAAAATATCACATGTTTGTTTCACATAATCCCAATCTCCCTGAAGATCAAATCCCCATACATATGTAAAGATAAGACCATACTGATCGCTATTTGCAAAAGATTCAAAAAACTCTTTTCTTAAGAGATTAGCTAATCTCCATGTTTCCCTGCCGAATCCAAAGAATGGATGAAACAATTCAATCGACATGTGGTTGTGAAATAATTTCAAATCAGTAATCTTAGTCAATTCATGTCCAACGGTCATTTTGCCAACGGCCTGTGGCCCAAAAATTAAAATGAACTTAATATTAATCACTCCTGCACTTTACGGTTTACGATGATTTCCTATAACGTCCCCGCATTCACGAACCCGCGATGTTATATGATGGCCAGGCCTTCTTCGAATAGCTTTTCAACTATCTTTATACTCGATTTTTACACCCCGATACATTTTCTTTTTCTTATATATTTCCCCACTAACAATCGATAATAAAATTGTTCGATCATCTTTCCATTCAACATCAAAATCTTGTTCAGATATAAAAACATTCCCACCCTTGTTTGGTAACTCACTTCCATGATCCAATATCGATAGCTGATAACTATACCCTGTTGTTGCTCCGCAATCTCTTTTAAAATGAACAAAATCAAATTCGTTGTTTGGCTGCGTCTTTACTTCTATGATTTTATTGCCACAAACACCAACTGCAACATTAAAGATCTTTGAGTAAATTAAGTATCCGCCTAATATAAATGTGCATAAAAAGATAATCGACGAAATTATTAAAGCACTTCTTATCGTTCTTCTTTTTGCTTGTTTTACTTCTTCATAATCATCTGAACTCCAATCTTCATCCATGAAATAGCTCCCATATTATGTTTTCGCCTAGGTTTCATATAACGTTCCCACATTCACGAACCCGAGAACCCTAAGGCCCCAACGTGGCTGGCCGCGATGTGGTTAGGTTCGCAGGGTTGTCCACCAGAATCCTCTTCCTCGAAGGACCAAGGGCCGTAAGGCCCGCCGCGTGAATGCTTTGTTATCCGAAGAATTCGACTTCTCTGATCAACTTACAATTGCCTTCTGTAGATTTACATATATCTCTTTATCTTGCTTATAGATGTGATTGTAATATATGAATATTTCTTTTAAGTTATTAAATTCGCTAATTTGGAATGGGTATCCAGGATTCTTCTTCTCAATTAAATACAAATTCTCATCTTTCTCAATAATAAGTGCTGTATGTGCCATCTCTGAAATATTGTCATTGTTTGAATCCAAATAGATCCGTAATACCTTAAATTGATTTGGGATCTTTAGATCAATATCCCCGGCAGCGCCCAACGGTATAAATAGCGCTTTAAAAACTGAAACTTGGTTGCTCGATAAGTTAAATCCTAACAAGTTGTTCATCTTATTTATTTCAGACTCATAGACTTCTCCTGAGATTTCACCATTAAACTGTAGGGAATCTGCGATTAACGAAAATAGTGCAATCCGGCAATTTATATCTAAATTCTCTACTTCCTCCTTAGACCAGCCATTGAGTGTTTCATTAAAATTGATTTTAGAGTAGTTCCGAATACTCGTGTTCACCCATCCTGAATTGGTTGACGAAACAAACTCTGCTTGCTTAGCATTGTATTTTCCAACGAATTCTAACCATCTTCTCACATTTTTGTTTGGAATGCCGCTCTCGCTGAGAAGCGATTCAGCAAAATTATTTAGTTCATTACTATTCAAAAAGCTATACCTGAATTCTAAATTTGACTTTGGAGAGCATCCTGAAATTATGATTGTGCATATAACAATAATAAAGATATAAGACGGTTTGATGATTTTTACCCTCTTTCGAATTTTTTGCATAACGTTCCTGCATTCACGAACCCGAGAACCTGTCTGCTGAATCCACTTCTTCGAAAAGCCTCTGCAGACCAAGGGTCGCCAGGCCCGTCGTGTGAATACGGTGTTATAGGATGTCAGCGACTACTTGAATTACCCTCAAATGATTTTATTTTTTCGACTTTTTGATCCATTAATATAATTGTTATTAGTTCATCTACTGATCCTTTACATTTATGTATTCCATCTTGATGATAAAACGTACTTGTCTTCTCAATGTCATTAATTTCATCATTTTGTGAATACAAATATGTTTTGATGCCGTTCCCAAGTGCAATTCCTAATTCAATATGACTACCTTTACCTGCAGGCAATAAAACCACAATAAAATCGGATTTTTTTACAGCATCAATCTCTTTCTTTCCAATATCTCTTAATTGCTCAATGGATGTTATACGATCATTCTGAGTCCAATCATATGTAAGAATAAAACCTTCTTGTTTTAACCGCTCACTTAAAAATCTAACGTTCTCTTTATTCTTTAGACTTGAAGTTATATAAAAGAGTTTCATTTATTTCTCCTTTGTTTGATCGTTTTAATAAGGTTTTAATTATGGGTTCCGCTGATTTCCTATAACGTTCCCGCATTCACGAACCCAAGAACCTTAAGCCCCAAAGGGGCGGCCGCGACGCGGTTAGGTTTGCAGGGTTGTCGCCTGAGTCCGCTTCCTCGAAATGCCTCTCGGCGACCTAGCAGCCGTAAGGCTTCGATGCGTAAATGCAGTGTTAGATGATGTCGCCACTTCTTTGAAAAAATTATACATCTATTCTATCTAATGAATACTCCCGCCACTTACCAAAGCTATCGCTTCGGTTGAAGTGGGGGTTTCTGATGGAAAACCCTTGTACATTACAAAATTGTTTTCATCAGTGGAGTTGACACGTTGACGGACTGAATACCGTCCAACCCCGCTATCCCATCGGCGGTTGCCTTTGGGAATACTTTGCGCATGATGTTCGCCGCGGCGTTCACATCAGCATGGATCAAGCCGCTCCGACTGCGATATAAGCCTCGATGAATCCGCCTGCC